>OGER01001471.1_pt1 | contig 17866 bp, 14 predicted proteins | sample 1570691 | NCBI WGS metagenome assembly OGER01 (sample SAMEA2582143, study PRJEB24529) | metagenome | biome: Human gut stool | place: China | collected 2011
AGCAATACTTTTTAACACAATAGAAACATTAATTGTATAAAATGAAAATCCTGCCGGAGCGAAGAGTATGTTAAATATGATGGGCTTTATCGAGAATAAGCTTCGTTTGCCTTTGGTTCCTACACGTATCGTCACGTATGAGAAGATCCGTGAGGTGTTGCGACAGTTGAGCATTAAGTGCTGATCCGCTTTTAACGGCAACGATTCTTATTATTTATATAGGATAACAAAAGGGGCTTCATGTGTCATAGAGGGCATGTGAAGCCTTTTTCTATTGATATGCTCCAACTCCTCATACCGATACTTCAACCTTGATTTCGGTCACTTCATTATTTTATGTCGGGCAGGCAAACGCTTACCTTTTATTTTTGTAACTATTCTATTAAATAAATGAAGTGATGTTTAAAGCGATTGTCCATTTTTCTATTCAGAAGAAACTATTCGTTGGGTTGACAACCTTGTTTCTGCTTCTGGGGGGAATCTATGCCATGATGACTTTACCGATAGATGCCGTACCGGATATAACGAACAATCAAGTGCAAATCGTGACGGTATCGCCAACCTTGGCCCCGCAAGAGGTAGAGCAATTGATCACCATGCCTATCGAGATAGCGATGAGTAATATCATGAACGTGGAAGAGATCCGCTCCGTTTCCCGCTTTGGCCTGTCATTGGTAACGGTCGTGTTTAAGGAAAGCGTGCCTACCTTGGATGCCCGCCAACTTATAAACGAGCAGATACAGACCGTGGCGGGAGAAATCCCCACGGAACTGGGTACGCCGGAGCTGATGCCTATCACGACCGGCTTGGGCGAGATTTATCAATATGTATTGAGCGTGGAGCCCGGTTATGAGGAGAAATACGACGCCATGGAACTCCGTACCATTCAGGACTGGATCGTGAAACGGCAACTGAGCGGTATACCGGGTATCGTGGAGATCAATAGCTTTGGCGGCTATCTGAAACAGTATGAGGTGGCGGTAGATCCGGATGCCCTTTATTCCTTGAATATTACGATCGGCGAGGTGTTTGAGGCACTCAACCGGAATAACCAGAATACGGGCGGCAGTTATATCGAGAAAATCAATAAGGCTTACTACATCCGTAGCGAGGGAATGATCGGCAAGATAAAGGACATCGAGCGCATCGTGATCACGAACCGTGGAGGGATACCGATTCATATAAGCGATGTCGGCTCGGTTCGCTTTGGTTCCGCCAAGCGTTTTGGAGCCATGACAAAGGATGGCGAGGGAGAGTGCGTGGGCGGTATCGCCATGATGTTGAAGGGTGCGAACGCCAATGTCGTGACCAAGGAACTGGAGGCACGGGTCGAAAGGGTACAGAAAATGTTGCCGGAAGGTGTTCGTGTAGAACCTTATTTGAATCGTTCCGAATTGGTAGACCGAAATATATCCACCGTGATCCGTAACTTGATAGAGGGAGCGTTGATCGTCTTTATCGTATTGATCATCTTCTTGGGGAATGTGCGGGCCGGCTTGATCGTGGCTTCCGTGATCCCGTTGGCGATGCTTTTCGCTTTTATCTTGATGCGTGTTTTCGGGGTCTCCGCCAATTTGATGAGTTTGGGGGCCATCGATTTCGGTATCGTGGTCGATGGATCGATCGTTATATTGGAGGGGATGTTGGCGCATATCTATTCGAGGCGGTTGATGGGGCGTACGCTCTCTGCCGAGGAGATGGACCGGGAGGTCGAGGCCGGAGCCGGTCATGTCGCCCGGAGCGCTACCTTTGCCGTATTGATCATTTTGATCGTCTTCTTCCCGCTACTTACGCTGACCGGGATAGAGGGCAAGTATTTTACCCCCATGGCGAAGACCTTGGTATTTTGTATTATCGGAGCTTTGATCCTTTCGCTCACCTACGTGCCGATGATGGCCTCCCTGTTCCTAAAGCGTACGATCTCTTCGAAGCCTACATTCGCCGATCGTTTTTTCGGGAAATTAAACGGGGTTTACAGGCGTACGCTTCATTTCTGTCTGCGTCATATCTGGGGAACGATCGCTTGTTCTTTCGCGGCTCTGGCTGTGTCCCTTTTCTTATTCACGAGGTTAGGGGCGGAGTTTATCCCTACGCTGGATGAGGGGGATTTCGCCATGCAGATGACGCTTCCCGCCGGTAGTTCCCTGACGCATAGTATCGAGCTATCGAAGCAAGCGGAAGAGACCTTGATGAAGAGTTTCCCGGAGATCAAACACGTGGTAGCCAAGATCGGAACGGCCGAGGTTCCGACCGACCCGATGGCGGTGGAAGATGCGGATATCATGATCGTGATGAAACCTTTCAAGGAATGGACCTCGGCCTCCAGCCGTGCGGAGATGGTGGAGAAGATGAAGGCTTCCTTGGAACCGATTACGGGGGCGGAGTTTAACTTCAGCCAGCCGATCCAGCTTCGCTTCAATGAATTGATGACGGGGGCCAAGGCGGATATCGCGATCAAGCTATATGGAGAGGATATGGCGGAGCTTTATAAGAAGGCGAAGGAAGCTTCTCTTTTCGTGGAGCAAGTACCGGGAGCCGCCGATGTGATCGTGGAGCAGGCGATGGGGCTGCCGCAATTGGTCGTACACTACGACCGTGCCAAGATCGCCCGTTACGGGATGAATATAGAGGAGTTGAACACGATCATCCGTACGGCTTATGCGGGAGAGGCGGCGGGTGTCGTTTTCGAGAATGAGCGACGTTTCGACTTGGTGCTTCGTCTGGATAATGATAAAGTGGCGGATCTGAATTTGGATAAGCTCTTTGTACGGACTGCCGAGGGAATCCAGATCCCGGTTAGCGAGGTCGCTACGATCGAGCTGGTCAACGGGCCTCTACAGATTAACCGGGATGCCACGAAACGCCGTATCGTGATCGGGGTGAATGTCCGTGACGCTGATATCCAGAAAGTCGTGCGTACTATCCAAGAAACCCTTGACAAGCATATCAAGCTGGAACCGGGATACTACTTTGAGTATGGCGGCCAGTTCGAGAACTTGCGGAATGCGATCAATACGCTTACGATCGTGATACCGGTCGCCTTGTCATTGATCTTATTGCTATTGTTCTTTGCCTTTAAGAGTGTTACCTACTCGCTGGTGGTATTTTCTACCGTCCCGTTATCCTTGATAGGGGGTATTCTGGCCCTTTGGTTACGAGGGTTGCCTTTCAGTATATCGGCGGGGGTCGGCTTTATCGCCTTGTTTGGCGTAGCGGTCTTGAATGGTATATTAATGATTAATCATTTTAATAACTTACGGAAACAAACTAAATATCAAATGACAACGAATCGTATCCTCGCGAAAGGATGTCCGCATCTACTTCGCCCCGTATTCTTGACCGGCCTGGTAGCTTCTCTAGGATTCGTGCCGATGGCGATAGCGAAGTCTGCGGGCGCGGAGGTGCAACGTCCGTTAGCGACGGTCGTGATCGGAGGCTTGATTGTCTCCACGATCTTGACGTTGATTATTATCCCGGTATTTTATCGGTTGGTAAATAGCTCGGCCGCTTGGAAGCGCCAACGCTGGTTGAAGCGCCTATTGCCGTTTCTTCTTTTTTTAGGTATCTTATTCCCCACGCATGCCCAACAGACGGTGTCGTTGGAAGAAGCCGTGACGATCGCCTTGGAGAATCATCCTCGCCTGAAGACTGCCACGGCATCCATTGAACGTAGTCGTGCTTCACGGGGAGAGAGCTGGGAGGTGTCACCGACCACCTTTAATTATTCATGGGGACAGATCAACGGTGAGACACGAAACGACAATCAGATGGAGATCACGCAATCCTTAGGCTCTCTATTGACCCCATTTTATAAGAACGCCTTGGTGAACCGTCAAGTCGCCACGGGAGAATATTACCGGGACTTGGTGAAGAAGGAGATTACGGCCGAGGTAAAACGGGCATGGGCTTATTATCAATATGCCTTTCATCTATGTGCCTTGTATAAAGAGCAGATCGAGTGGGCCGGACGTTTGCGAAAGGCAAGTCAGTTGCGTTATGAGCAAGGGGATATCACGCTATTGGAGCGGAATATGTCATCTACCTTGGTCGCCGATCTGCAAACCCGTTTGTCGCAGGCGGAGGAGGAGTTGCAATTGGCTGCCCGTCGTTTCTCATGGACTTGTTATTCGGATTCCCCATTGCTGCCTATGGATACGACATTGGTTTTATTCCCCGCTCGCATAGCCGAGATCGCTCCGTCCGATATCCATCTGAATTATTTCCGGAGCGTGGCCGATGAAAAGAAAGCCATGCTTCGTATCGAACGAAGCCGTTTCTTCCCGGAACTATCGGTAGGATATGTGCGTCAGAAAATAGCCCCGTTGAGCGGTCTGGACTCTTGGATGGTCGGGATCTCGTTCCCGGTATTGTTCTTCCCGCAGCATAGCCGGGTAAGGCAAGCGAAGATCGATTCCTATATCGCCCGCACGGAAGCGGAGAGCAACATCCGTCAGTTGAACAATAAGGTGGAGGAGTTGAGCGTTGCGCTTCGTAAGGAAGGAGAGCATATCCGCTATTATACGACCGGCGCTTTACCGGAAGCGGATGCTTTGTTGAAGAGCGCGACGGTACAGTTCAAAGAGAACGAGACAGATATCACGCAGTTTGTTCAAAGCCTGAACGCCGCCCGGGAGATCCGGCGGGGATATATCGAGGCCGTATATGCCTATAATATATCGGCGCTTGAGTTGGAGTTGTATAGTAGATAACCAGAAAAATAGTATAAGATGAAAAAGATATGGATTCCTGCGGCTCTTATGGCATTGGCCGCATGCAGTATGACAAACAATGCGGAGAAAGGACAGGGCGATTCGCAAGACATAACTGCCCGGCCCGCTATTACTCAAGTAGCAGAAAACGTACCGTCCGAACCATCCGTGGATAGCGTAGAGGTGGATGGGATTTCCTCGGCTACGGCCCTTCCGAATCACTCCTCTTTCAACGGGATCATGGTAGTTCCCCCGCAGCGGCAGGCTACGGTTACGTTGACGATGGGAGGCACGGTTCATGCTACTACGCTGCTTCCGGGCGATTATGTGAAGAAGGGCTCGGTGATCGTCAGCTTGGAGAATCCGGATTTTATCACGTTGCAACAGACCTATTTGGATGCCCATGCCCAAACGGAATACTTAGAGGCTGAGTATAAAAGGCAACAGCGTTTGAGCGAGCAAGAAGCGGCCTCGCAAAAACGTTTCCAGCAAAGCAAGGCGGATTATCTTTCCATGAAGAGCCGTCAAGATGCCGCCGCCGCGCAACTTGCTATCCTTGGTGTCTCCGCCGGCGATCTTCTGGAAGACGGTATCCAACCTTATTTGGAGGTAAAAGCGCCATTAAGCGGTTATGTCGCCGGGCTGTCCATTAATCTCGGTAAATACGTGAACGCGGGCGAACCGATCTGTGATGTGATCGATAAAGGCGAGACTCTCCTTTGCCTGACCGCTTATGAGAAGGATTTAGCGGACTTATCCATTGGGAACCAAGTACAGTTCCGGGTGAATGGAATGGGGAAGGAGACCTTCCATGCGGTCTTGGTCTCGATCGGACAGGAGGTGGACGAGACGAGCCGTTCCTTGGAAATGTACGCTCGGGTGAAAGAGACGAATCCCCGTTTTCGTCCCGGTATGTATGTTTCCGCACGGGTAGAGAAGAAATGACTATCTTTGTCTTCATGAAGAAAATGAATATAAAGAATAAATATGTGTTCTCGTTGGTCATCATATCGATCATGGTGGCCTTCTTGATCCATTTCCCGGAATTGGTGTCGTTGTTTGACGTTACCGGGCAGAACGCTCTTTTTCCGGATATGTCGGTATTGGATGTAGCGAATGAGGTCTTTTTCACCTTCGTGTCCCTCTTACTGTTATTTGCGATGAACACGTATGTCTTTGGTTTCAATCGGCAGAAAGCGCGTATCTCTTGGCAGAAGGTTCTGCTCTCGTTCGTAATGACTTGGTGCGTGAATAATTTATTAGGAAAGGGTTTCGTGTTCTTGCACCATCAGTTTGATATCCCGGCGATCGACGCCTTGGTGCATCATTATCTGCATCCGTTGAGGGATTTTATCATGTCGTGCGTCGTTACGGGTAGTTGCTATATGATTTACCTGATTCGTCAAAGCCAGCAAGTACAGGTCGAGAACCAGCAATTGCGGGCGGAGAATTTATTGAACCAATATGAGGCCTTGAAGAGCCAGCTTAATCCTCATATGTTATTTAATTCCTTGAACACGCTCCGTTCCTTGATCCGGGAGACTCCCGGGAAGGCACAAGAATATTTGCAGGAGTTATCCCGTGTCTTACGTTATACCTTGCAAGAGAATGAGTGCCGTAGTGTTACTTTACGGGAGGAGATGGATTTCGTGAACGCTTATATCTTCCTTTTGAAAATGCGCTATGAGGATAATCTAGTTTTCGATATAGACTTAGGGAAGGAGCACGAGTCTAAGCAACTGCCTCCTATGTCGGTGCAGCTTTTGATCGAGAACGCCGTGAAGCATAACGAGATTAGCAACCGCCATTCATTGACCATATCCGTTCGTTCGGACCATGATTCCTTGACGGTTAGCAATCCCATCCAACCGAAATTGACACATAGCGGAGGCACCGGTATTGGCTTGGTGAACCTGAGTAAACGTTATAACCTCTTGTATAAGAAAGATATTTCCATAAAAGAAGATGCTAGTATATTCAGCGTAACAATCCCTTTGGTATGAAAGCTTTGATAATAGAAGACGAGAAAGCGGCTGTCCGTAATTTGATGGCATTGCTGGGAGAGGTTGATCCGGATATCGAGGTGATCGATGTCCTAGATAGTATTACGGATAGTGTTGAATGGTTTCAATCGCATCCAATGCCGGAACTTATCTTTCTGGATATCCATTTGGCGGATGGTTCGGCTTTCGAGATCTTCGGTCATGTAGATATCTCTTGCCCGATCATTTTCACGACAGCCTATGATGAATATGCGCTGAAAGCGTTTAAAGTGAATAGCGTAGATTATCTGTTGAAACCGATCGACGCGGATGATATACGGAAAGCTTTGGATAAGTTGTCACGGTTACAATCGACGGCTGTGGAGAAAGAAGCGATCGATTATTCCGCTGTCATGCAAGCCTTGAAGCGGGTGGAAGGATATAAAACGCATTTCTTGATCCCTATGAAAGGGGATAAGCTGCTACCTGTTTCCGTGGATATGATCTTATTTTTCTATATAGCGGACGGAAATGTAAAGGCGGTGATGACGGACGGGAAAGAATACCTTTTCACGCAGACCTTGGATGAGCTCGCCGATAGCCTTGATCCCGCCTTGTTCTTCCGGATCAATCGTCAGTACTTGATATCCAGAAAGGCGGTGCAAGATATCGATCTCTGGTTTAACGGACGCCTTGCGATCAATTTGATCGTACCGACCTTGGACCGTATATTGGTTAGCAAGGCGAGAGTGCCGGATTTCAAGACGTGGTTTACGTCATGATGGATTATCAAGAGGGTTGTAGGGATGGAGTACGATGAACCGGGCTCCATGCTTATACGTCGGGTCTAATTGAATGGAGCCACCTAAATGCTCGATAATTGTTTGGCTGATGGATAACCCTAAGCCTGTACCCTGCGCATATTCATCTACCTTTTCGAAACGCTCAAATATGACTTTCTGCTTATCCTCCGGTATTCCACATCCGGTATCGGTTACGGTGATACGTACATGCTGCTTGTCCTCATCTATTTGATAAGATAGGTTGATCTCTCCTTCTTTCGTGAACTTGCAGGCATTGGTCAATAAGTTTATCAATAATTGTTGGAGACGTATCGAATCTGTCTGGATATGTAAGGGATCTTCAGAAGGTGTATAGGTCAATTGAACACCCGGAAAGACCCGGTGCTCTACACTTGCCAAAGCGTTCCGGCAACAATCCGATAAGCTTGTCTTCTCTATAATGAACTTCATATTCCCGGATTCTAGGCGAGAAAGGTCAAGAATGTCATTTATCAGATTAAGTAATAAATAAGAGTTATTGTTGATAATGGAGAAAAACTCTTTCTTTTCGCCAGCGGAAATAGATTCATCGGATATTAATTCCGAAAAGCCGACAATCGCGTTAAGTGGCGTACGGATCTCATGGCTGATATTGGCGATAAACGTGCTTTTCATCTGGTTGGCGTGTTCCGCTATCTCTTTGGCTGTACGAAGTTGACGCTCGGACTCTACTAAGGCTTCCTTGTCTTTCATAAGTTCTCGTTGGTAGCGGCGTGCGGAGCGATAGGACTTGTATACGATGTATAGCATCACTAAAAGCACGATCGATACTACGAGTAGAATAATCATTAACAACCTTTGGGTATGCAGTTGTTGTTCACGTAGCTGTAGTTCATATGCCTGCATCTCTTGATTGTTTAGATCATGTAATGTCCGGAGCTGATTGATCTGCCGGTTGAAGGCCTCGTCATGCAACATCTTGGTATGTTCTACAACTTCTCTACTAAATGCGAGCGCTTCTTTATAACGTCCCAATGCTTCGAGTATCTCGACTTTCAGCTCCGAGGTTCGTATATCTTCTTCTGTTAATTTATTTTTATCTATGATATTCAGCGCCCTTTCATACATACCTATTAAATAGTAATACTTGGCGAAAACGAAGTTGTAGCAGAATTCCGTATAATCATCTCCGGTTTTCTCTACGATCGGTGTCGCTTTCAACAAGGCGTCCAATGTCTCCTTGGGCTTGTCTTGAAGGACATACATATCCGCATAAAAAACATACATTAACGCACGGCAACGATCCACGGGGAAAGCGGTTCCTTGCTCTTCATTCTCTCTTTCTCTATCTTGGATCATTTCATCGTAACGAGTTAATAATTCCTTGGCTTCGGTGAAATGGTCGGTTCGAAGATAAGATTCGATGAGGTTTCCCATGTATTGCATCTCGAATTTCGGATTGTCACCTCGTTTCTGTAATAAATCGAGACCTTCCCGATAAGCTACTATCGCATCACTATCCCGATGTATCTCTTGATAGATTAAACCTAGGTTCTCATTGCAACAAATCAATCCATATTCACTTTTTGTATCACGGGCATAGTTGTATAGGCTGATCGCCCCGTTCATTGCTAACTCATAATTGCCGTCCCATAGATCCATTTGGCAAATGAATCCTCGTGCATCGAATAATGCGTCTGGAACCTCATTCTTGGCCGCGGCCAATGAATCTATCTTATGCGACCAGTAAATCAGGCTATCCCTGTTTTGTATATTGTAATAATGGCGGGATAAGTTGGCCCATGCGTAATATAAAGAAGCATGACCTTTCAAAGTGGAGCTTGCCACATCCGCCATTTTGTTTAGGTAAACAATCTCCTTGGGCGTTTGCCTGTACATTGTCGCTAAATCTTTATATAACTCGATCTGTTCATCTACGGTTGGCGAGGACTTTAATAGGGATAAAAGACTATCTTCCCTTTGTTGGGTAGTATAGGTGTTTTCCGCTAAAGAAAACATTGGGATCATTAAATAGATAAATAATACTAAATAGGTATTTCTCATGATATTGTATGATGTTCAATACAAAAATACATTTTAATATTAAATATCAAGCGTATGTTATGGAATTTTCGAGGTCTGCCTTATAGTTTCTTTTTCAAAGTGAAGAAAAAAGTAACCCCTTTTCCCGGACTGCTCTTCGCCGATATTTGTCCTTTATGAAAATTAACCCCGTTTTTAACGATAGATAATCCTAATCCGGTTCCTCCGATCTTACGACTGCGTCCCTTGTCTACCCGGTAGAAGCGCTCGAATATGCGATTGATATGTTCTTCCGGGATACCCACTCCATTATCGGAGAAGCTAAAGTAATAATATTTAGGATCTTCTTTATAGCAGTTGACGGTAATCTTTATGTTTTCTCCCGCATAAGCGATCGCGTTGTCATATAGATTCCGGAATATGGAATAGAGTAGGGAGTTATTCCCGAACACGGTCGGATCTCCCGGGAGGATAATTTCCGACGTGATGTGTTTTTCTTCCATATCTTGGGAGCATTCTTTTTGTATCTCGGCGATAAGCTTCGTGATATTTACTTCCGTGAGGTCGAACATCTCGGATGCCTCGTCAAGTCTGTTTAATACGGAAATATCTCGTAATAATCCTGTAAGGCGGGTACTTTGGGAATAACAACGTTCCAAGAAAAATTGACGTTTGTCCGGACTCAAATCTGGGTTGGATAGGATTGTTTCCAAATACCCTTGAATGCTGCTGACCGGTGTTTTCAGCTCGTGAGAGACGTTCTGCGTAAGCTGTCGTTTCATCCGGCTTTCTTCTTCTTGACGGGATATATCATTAATAGAGATCTCATAACTATTATCGAGGAATAAAATACATTCGATCAAGAATATTTTACCGTTCTTGTCAATAGTCACGGACTCTCTTAATACTTTCTTTTTCCGATTCAGATTCCGGATATTCTTATTCAAGAAGGTACGGATTGGTTCTAATTCGGCTATATCAGTAACGTCTTCCACTTGGTGGATCTGGGTGTCGGATATGACATTTATGAATTGAATGAATAGGATGTTAGAAAGAATCTCCCGCCCTTCACTTGTAAACATGGCGAAGCCTTCCTTGGAATATTGGAAATGTTTGATAAGCTTTTCCCGCTCCATGGATAACTCGTTTTTCGCTTTCTGCTGCCGATGGTATAAGGTTACGATATTCTGTGAGATGTCACCTAGCTCATCATTCGGGAAAACATAATCGACCGCAGGCATTCGATCTTTCTCTACGTTTAAGGCGAAATCCCTTAGTTTGGATATCGTTTTACCTATGCTGAAAGTAAAACGGGAAAGGACAAAGAAGAAAATCAAGGTCATCAATGCCATGAAATAAATGAAGTCCTTGTTTACCGTCAATATCCCTCTTACATATGGATCATAGGGCAGGGCTGAGCGGTAAATATAACCTCCTATATTCGATGCCGAATAGAAATACCTTTTTCCCGTAGATTCCGAGGAACGGATAGCGAACCCTTCATTATATAATCGGGCTTTGCGTACCTCGCTTCGATCGTTATGATTATTGAACTCATCCGTCCCGCTATTATCAAACAATACGTCGCCGGACGGATCTATAATGGTTACCCGCAAATCCTTTTGAGGGATGTCGTCCATGAAACTTATTACGGTCTGGTTGATGTCCGTACTTTGTTGGCATTTGCGGAATAATTGGTAATTATAGTTACTCAACACATTGTTCAACTTTTCTTGCGCGAACTCCCTTTCCCGCTGATATTGGAATAGCAGGAAACAGACCGTAAAGCCCAAGAACATAAAAAAGACCGACCAGAAAAGCCGTTGGCTAAACGGTATCCGGTGTCTTTTCTCACTATCTATCTTTACCATGATTCACGACAATATTAGCATTCAAAACAATAACCGAAACCTAAGCGAGTTACGATGTTCTTTCCATAAGGACCTATTTTCTTACGTAACCGGGTGATGTTGACATCGATGGTACGGTCTAGAACATATACCTCGTCTTTCCAGATGCGAGACAGTATTTCCTCTCTGGAGAAGACGTTCCCTTTATTTTCCAATAGAAGTTTTAGTATCTCAAACTCTTTTTTGGTCAATGGAACTTCCACCCCGTCTACCGTAGCCTTGATGCGTTTCGTATCAAGAGCTAATGTCTCATACTCGAGTTTCTCAATCTCTTTTTCTTTTGATTTCTCGGAAGTTCTTCTTAGTACGGCCTTAACACGCGCTATCACTTGGCGGATGGAGAAAGGCTTGGAGATATAGTCGTCCGCCCCGAGATTGAACCCTGTGAGCATATCGTTCTCCGTATCTTTGGCCGTGAGGAAGATGATAGGGGTATTGGCCGTCTTCTCATCTTGTCGCAGGATACGTGCCATCTTGAAACCGGAGATTTCTCCCATCATGACATCCAACAATAATAAATTGTAAACGGTCAGATCCTTTTTTAATGCCTCTTCCGCACTATAGGCGGTATCTACTTCATAACCTTCTATTTCTAAGTTGAATTTAAGGATCTCACACAAATCCTCTTCATCATCCACTACAAGAATACGAGTTGTTGCCATAAGCTGTTCTGTTTTTAAAAGAGTGCCTTACGGCTCTCCATATACAAATATAATTATTTTTGGCAAAGAACGGATATTCTTATTTCGGAGAAATGAAATATATGTTACATTGCTGTTAAGATCGCTCATATAACATTTCTGCCGCAGGATATGTGTTAGTATAATAGATCATTAGGGATGCTACTTCCTACAATAATTATAATCCGTGACAAAACCCTCGCAAAGCCAGTTGGCCAAGGCTTGCCGATTGTTGCTGAGGATGATCCGTTGTTGGTCGTATTGGTTTTGTATGTTGCCCAATTCGACGAATACGGAGGTCGGGGTCGTGTGACGTAATACATATAAGTTACGATCGTCTACCGTGCCCGAGAATCCCCGGCCCGGCTGGTGGCGGTTGTATTTGCGCGAGAAAGTGGATTTCATCGTTTTAGCCAAGCGCTTGCTCGCTTGATCCTTGGGCTTATGATAGAAAAAGACATCGGTCCTTTGATGCCGGCTCCGGCTGTCCACATGGATGAATATCGCTCTCTTATAAGTTTCTTTATCTTTCCGGCTCAAGCTGTTTATCTTGGCGCAACGCTGATCCAGACGGCTTACTTGGCTGAGGGGGATCGGACTACCCATACAAGTTTCCCGTTTGCTGTTATTGAGGAATTGCTGGTCACGTATTCCGTCCTTTGCGTCTTGGATGATAATATGTACCTTTGCGCCTCGCGTTAAAAGATTGCGTGCCAGACGTAGCATGATGTCGTAAGCGTATTCATCCTCATGCAATTCATGGGAGCCCATTTTACCGATCGCCCCGGGGTCCGGACCGCCATGACCGCTGACCAGATAAAAGCAAGCTCCCTTTAAATCGGAAGAGGTTACTTTGTAACTGGCTAGCGACTTGCCGAATAGGGGCTGATAATTCTTCTTCTGAGGGGCGGAGGCGAGCGGAGGTAAGGTATATTTTACGCCCATGCGCAGACTGTTATTTTTACCCAACTTCCCTTTATTAAGCTCGATAAACTCTTTCTGATACGTCCCGCCGGTACGGTTGAAGCGTTTGAGAAAAAGAGTGATGCCCTCTCCGTTTTTCGGATACGCCTTTTCTTGGGCAGTCAAGGAACCTGTATATACGAGAGCGATAATAAAGATGAAGAAAATACGGATACTATGTTTCACAGACATCTTAAAAATTGATTCTACGCCGTAAAGATAATTAAATCAACCTATAGTCAAAAACGATAATTTATAAAAAGAATCAATCAACCCATAAATGAGAGGGAGGATATCCTATTATAAATTTCTTTGGTTAATTGAATATCATAGGACGCGTCGTGCAATTTCGCGGAATCTATTTGTATACCTAAAGCCCTTGCCACCGTTTCCTGCTTGAAATCTGTCATCTCATGCCGTTTGCGCATCAAATGCTGGGTAGACAATACCATTACGTCGATCGAGTTCACCCAGAACCATGAGTAGAAATAATTATCTCCGTTCTGTACGAAGAAGGCTTTCAAGAAGTGATTATCGAAAGAGGCGTTGTTGTATCCAACGAGGAAGAACTTGTCTTTTTTATCAAATTTGTCCACGTATTTGGACAGCATGTTCACAAATTTAACGTACACCTCTCGCATGGGAGGATAAGCTTGTATCTGTTCCTTGGACACGTTACAAATACGAAGCGCTTCTTCCTCTATCTCACATTGGGGATGCGGGCAGACATTGAAATTAAAAGATTCCTTCGTAACCCCATCAATTACGATCTCCCCACTTATTTGGTGGACGCCATTTCTCCAGTATTTTATGCCGGTAGTCTCTAAATCAAAAAAAAGTAGTTTCATAAATGCTTTTTGGTATAGGATGCAAAAGTAAGTTTTTTTATTCTTAAATGAGAGGATCTATAAGGTTTTCTCCGTTTATTTTATTATCTTTGCGAAAGTTTGAGTCTAGAATCATTATCGACATAGTTCTTCTTTTTATATTATTATTAAGCGGATCTCTCCTTTAATCATCAATTCTCACGCTAAGTTAGTATAAACAACGCTTCACGGAACGTGAGGCCCTAGTATAAATTAAAATCGACTGTATGGCAAAATACGCATCATTTGGTAAACGTGAAAACGAGAAAAAGAAACAAGCCCGCCGAGTAGAGAAACAGAACAGGAAAGAGGAAAGAAAATCGTCCGGCAAGGCGACTAGCTTCGAGGACATGATCGCTTATGTGGATGAAAATGGGATGATCACCTCTGTCCCTCCCGAACTTCGTCAAAAAGAAGAGATAAATCAGGAAGATATCTTGATCTCGACTCCTAAGAAAGAGGATGTGGCTCCCGTTATCTTAAGGGGCAGGGTAGACTATTTTAATGAGGCAAAAGGATTCGGGTTTATCCGTGACTTGTCGGGGACGGAAAAGTATTTCTTTCACGTGAACAATGTTGTGGATGATATCTCCGTGAACGATATCGTGACGTTCGACCTTGAACGTGGCGACAGAGGCTTAAGTGCCGTGAATGTTTGTCTTGAAAATAAATAATAATACTTACCTTTGCGGCCGAAACAATTAATAAAAATATAATATGTCTGTCGCAAAAGTCGATGATAATAGAAAGGTGACCACGCATCGCCTGATAGAGATGAAGCAGCGTGGTGAGAAAATATCCATGCTTACCGCCTATGATTATTCGATGGCGAAATTGATCGATCAAGCAGGAATGGATGTGATCTTGGTGGGAGACTCCGCTTCTAACGTAATGGCTGGAAACGTGACCACTTTGCCGATTACGCTCGACCAGATGATTTACCATGGTAAATCGGTCATGAAAGCGGTGAATCGTGCGCTGGTGGTGGTAGACCTGCCTTTCGGTACGTACCAAGGAAACTCTAAAGAAGCCTTGGCCTCCGCTATCCGGGTGATGAAAGAGACGCATGCCGATTGTATCAAGTTGGAAGGCGGGGCTGAGGTTCGGGAATCTATCGAACGTATCTTGTGTGCCGGTATTCCAATTATGGGACATTTAGGATTGACGCCGCAATCGATCAATAAATTCGGTACGTATACGGTACGTGCCCGTGAAGAGGCCGAGGCTAATAAACTGATCGAGGATGCCCATTTGCTAGAGGAGATAGGTTGTTTCGCCTTGGTGCTGGAGAAGATCCCGGCGGAGTTGGCAGCTCGTGTCGCTTCAGAGCTTACGATCCCGGTTATCGGCATTGGCGCCGGTGGAGGCGTAGATGGTCAAGTGTTGGTTATGCATGATATGCTCGGTATCAATCAAGGCTTTTCTCCCCGTTTCTTACGTCGCTACGCTAATTTAGGGGAGGAGATTACCCGTGCCGTACAAGCGTACATCGAGGACGTGAAATCTCAAGACTTCCCGAACGAGAAGGAGCAATATTAGAAACAGAATACATGAGATCTCATTTGCTAATAGGTGCCGCTTCGTCGGGAAGCGGGAAGACTACTTTTACCTTAGGATTGCTTCGTGCCTTGAGAAATCGTTCTTTACGGGTGCAGCCTTTTAAGTGTGGGCCGGATTATATAGATACTCGTCATCATAAAATGGCGGCTGGTTGCGCTTCCGTGAATTTGGATGGTTTCATGATGTCGGAAGGGCATATCAAGGATTTATATGCCCGGTATACCTCGAATGCGGATGTAGCCGTGACCGAAGGGGTGATGGGGCTGTTCGATGGCTACGATGCCATGCGAGGGAGTAGTGCGGAGATCTCCGGTTTATTGCGGATACCGATCGTATTGGTGGTGAACGCTAAAAGTACGGCTTATTCGGTGGCTCCCTTGCTTTATGGCTTCCGGAATTTTCGGAAAGATCTGAATGTCGTGGGGGCGGTATTTAATTTCGTGGCGTCGGAGAGTCATTATTCTTTCTTGAGACAAGCGTGTGAGGATGCGGGTGTGGAAGCGTTAGGCTATCTACCGAAGTGTGCGGATGTAGAGATCCCGAGCCGGCATTTGGGGTTGTCGTTGGATGAGGATTTTTGCTTTGAGGAGTTTGCGGACCGGGTTGCTTGCTTGGTGGAGGAGCATGTGGATATTGACCGCCTGTTGGCAATCACGGCTTTGCCAGAGCGACAGCCAGTTCCTCGGGTTAAGGAAGTCATGAGGACTGTTTCAAAGGCAAACTTAAATATAGCCATCGCCCGTGATCCCGCTTTTAATTTCTCATATGAGGAAAATATACATTTCTTATCTACTCTAGGCAAGATTACCTATTTCAGTCCATTGAGGGATGATTGTTTACCGGAGGCCGATTTTGTCTATTTGCCGGGTGGATATCCCGAGTTATATTTATCGGAGTTGAGCATGAATTCCGGGATGCGTGAATCGATTCATTCCTTTGTGGAAGTGGGGGGCAAGTTGCTGGCGGAATGTGGGGGGATGATGTATCTCTGTAAAGAGATTATCGGTACGGATGGGAATGCCTATCCAATGGCCGGTGTATTACCGCAATCCGCCACGATGGAGAACATGAAGTTACGTTTAGGGTATCGGACTTTATGCTATAAGAATGATGTCTTACGAGGGCATGAGTTCCATTATTCCCGGATCGTGCCTATGGAAAGTCCGCTGCCTTCGGTAGCGAAAGCCTTTACGGCGAAAGGAGGTCAAACGGATACCCCGCTATATCGCTACAAGAACGTATTGGCGGGGTACACGCATTTATATTGGGGAGATCCTTGTCGGAACGATTGGTTTATTGATTTTCTGTATGGGGAAGCCCCAGATTGTTCTCGATAAACATTTTCAATATATTGATGGCGATCTGGTTGCTTCCTCCTTCGGGTATAATTAGGTCGGCATATCGTTTGCTAGGCTCTATAAATTGCAGGTGCATAGGCTTTAGTACCCGGGTATAGCGTTCCATTACCGCTTCCGCCGTGCGTCCTCTCTCGATCATATCCCGTTGGATCACACGGATAAGACGTTCGTCTGAATCTGTATCGACAAATACTTTCAAGTCCATCAAGTCTCGTAATTGAGGGTCGCATAAAGCGAGGATCCCTTCGATGATGACAACATCACGAGGCTCGATATGAATGGTCTCGGGCAATCGGCAGCAGGTAAGATAAGAATAAGTCGGCTGCTCGATGCATTTCCCCTCTTTCAGCAAGGTGACTTGCTCTGAGAGGAGCGGCCAGTCAAATGCGTCGGGATGGTCGAAATTAATATATTGACGTTTCTCTACCGGCACATGGCTGTTATCTTTGTAATAAGAATCTTGAGGCGGTTCGGGGAGACGTCCACGCCCTGCCCGATGAGGGTATCGAGTTCTTCCACGAACACGACGGGATCAAGGACGACGCCGTTTCCGATCAGGCAGATTTTGCCTTCGTGTAGAATGCCCGAGGGAACAAGATGGAGCGCGGCTTTCTTGCCGTCCACGATGACGGTATGCCCCGCGTTGTTTCCGCCCTGAAAGCGGACCACATAGTCGATCTCCTGAGCCAGAAGATCGACGAACTTGCCCTTTCCCTCGTCGCCCCACTGGACGCCGACGATCACCACATTGGACATGGGTTACTCCTTGATACCTGTATTCACTGTGCTTCGCGTTTCCGATCCGTCAGGATCGCTGGGGGGAAGCCCGCAACAGTCCATGAAGATCCAGCTTGGAGTCTACAAAGGTTCAGCGGGATCGTCAACGTGAATCGGGCGGAAAAAACGGTTTTCCTGCGGCCTCAGCCTTTTCCGCCGGGCTCTTCGGAGGCATCCTTCTCTGGACTGCGGTGCGGGCGGAACTGGATAATCGCGGCTTTGCGCTTGGGCTTCGC
>OGER01001520.1_pt1 | contig 17254 bp, 8 predicted proteins | sample 1570691 | NCBI WGS metagenome assembly OGER01 (sample SAMEA2582143, study PRJEB24529) | metagenome | biome: Human gut stool | place: China | collected 2011
GTCCTTTTATCAAGTCCTCGCTTATGAAACGGCCCGCTCCGGCATCATATCTTCTTGCCTGTGCAAAATACAGTCCTCCTGCGCCGTCCATCTGATACCCTGTAAAGCCGAAGCTCTGCATGGAGTCCCTGAAGATATCTTTTCCAGTCCGTATGTCATTGCCGAATTCATCAAATCCATAGACTTCCTCACTCCTCCCTGTCCCGTCTGCCAGGCGCACCGGGCTTCCTAAGTCATCCTGGAAATAGAAGTGGTCTCGTCCTTCTTCTTCCATCCCTGTGACATTTCCATCCCAGAAATAAGTTTCCCTTCTGTCCTTTGTCCGGCTTCCGCCGCTTCCCATGCTGGTCGTTTTCTGCAGAAGGTTATGGTACTGGCGGGTCAGATCCAGAGTGTAGCGGATGATCCTGTCAGGGACTGTGCCGCCTGCAGCTGTTATGCTCTGTCCCATCCTGTGACCCAATCCGTTGTACTGGCAGGCTGCCTTCTTCATCCTTCCGTCTTCCATTTCCATGGCACTTTCCATCTGGTTCGCTGCATCAAAGCCGTATGCCCTTAAGACTTCTCCCCCGCTTGTTACGGATAACAGGTTTCCCCTGTGGTCATAGGCATAGTCTTTTGCCGTGTCTGCAGCTGTCTCCTGTATCAGCTGGTTTCTGGCATTATAACGGTATGTCGTTGTCAGGCTGCCCGCTGTCTGATACTCGGTCTTGCTGCTCCGGTTTCCAAAGGCATCGTAGCTGTAGGAACGGAGTATTTTTCCGTTCTGTGCCACGCCTGTCAGGCGGTTTAATTCATCATAGCCGTAGGAAAAGATTCCGCTGTCTTCCGGTGATCCCGGCCTGTCCTTTTCTGCCGTGACCTTGTTCCCCATGACATCATAGGCATAGCGGAGGCGCTCCGTGAAGTCTGCCCCCTTGTGCAGGATCTCCCCGATCCTTCCTGCCTGGCTGTAACGGTATTCCGTGCTGCCGCCCGGGAACTGCTTTCCTGCCAGCCTTCCGGCTTCATCATAGCTGTACCGGACCGTCTGCTCCTGCTTTTCCCCGGAAAAGACCTTCATGGCGGTCAGCTGCATGGCTCCGTTGTATTCGTATGCTGCCTTTCTTCCATCCGGGTAAAGGACCGCCGTTCTCTCTCCCATGCTTCCCCATTCATATCCCACGGTCTTTCCGTATGGGTCTGTGACGGAGGCTGTGCGTCCTGCCCCGTCCATGGCGATCCTTGTCGTGCCGAGCCAGTCTTTCACTTCCTCTAACTGGCGCATTGCATTATACGTTAAGGATACGCTCCTTCCGTCCGCATAACGGATCTCCTCCACCTGCCCGTCCTTTCCATAACGGAAGGAAGTCTCATAGCCGTCTTTGTCCGTCTTTGCCGCCAGTCTGCCTGCCGGGTCATAGGTGTAGCGTTCCTTGTCTCCCATCGGGTCTGTGACTGCCAGTACGTGTCCTTCCTTATCCCAGGTATATACCGTGTCCTGCGGTTCTTCCCCGTCTGCCCCGGTGCATCTGCTCTGTGTCAGATGTCCCATCGCATCATACTGGTAGAAGGTCTCATTCCCAAGGGCATCGGTCACCTTTGCAAGGTTTCCGTTTGGTGTGTACTCATAACTGGTAACGTTTCCATTTTCATCTTCCGCCTCTGTCACACGTCCGAGGGCATCGTAGGTGAAATGTGCCACGCCTCCTGCCGGGTTTTCAATGGATATGATGCGGTCAAGGCAATCATAGCCGTAACAGCAGTGTTCCCCCGCCGTGGTGGCACGCCCTGTGAGGTTTCCCTTGGCATCATAGCTGTAGTCCTCCCCTGCACCGTCAGGGTAGCGCACACTCTTCAGCCTTCCGCCTTTTTCATATCCGTAGACGGTGCTGCTCCCGTTCGGATGGCAGATGCGTTCTGCTTTTCCCATCTCATTATAGAATACACTGGTGGTGGCACCTGCCGCATCCGTGACACTGGTCCTTCTCCCTAATGCATCATAAGTGTAGCAGGTTGTCTGGCCGCATGCATTGGTCTCTTTTATGAGGTTTCCCTCCCGGTCATATTCATACACGGTCTCTGCCCCGTCCGGTCCTGTCACCCCTGTCAGGCGGTTTACGGCATCATAACGGTAGCGGGTGGTGTTCCCTGCCGCATCTGTCATCCCTGTCCGGTTGCCTGCCGCGTCATAGGCATAGGATATCTCTCCTCCCATCGGGAGCACCTGTTTCACAAGGCGGCTGTCCCCGTCATACTCATACCTCTGTATCCCGCCGTCCGGTGCTGTCACGGAACTGATGTTCCACATCCGGTCATAGGCAAAGCATGCCCGGTGTCCCTCCTTGTCTGTGTAGGTCTCCACTTTCCCGAGCGGGTTGTACGTGAATGCCGCCTGCATTCCGTCAAAGTCCGTTATGGTCTCGATCTTTCCGCCCTCATTATAGGTGTATGTCCTCCGGTTTCCCATGGCATCGGTCACGGCTGTGACACGGTCTGCCGCATCATAGGAATAACGGGTCACGTTCCCGTTGGCATCCACGGTCTCGGTCACGCGGTTTGCGGCATCATAGCCATAAGCCGTGACACCTCCTGCCATATCCCTTATCTGTGTGAGGTTCCCCCTTTCGTCATAGCTGAGTTCAAGAAAGCTTCCGTCTGCATAAATAACTTCTTCTGGTCTTCCCGCCTCATCATTTTTTACAACAACGCTGTTCCCATACAGGTTTTCTGTCCCTGTAAGGTTTCCTTTTTTGTCATAATGGTTTTTCAGCCTCTCTTTTCCGTTAATACTTACACTGATAAGATGACAATCTGCATCATAGGTATAGTTGACCCTGCGTTTTAGGGCATCCACGGTCTGTGTGAGGTTCCCACGGTTATCATACGCCATTCTCGTCGTTCTGCCAAGCCTGTCTGTCATGCTGATACACTGGTTTTTTTCATTATAGAGATAATGCTCTTTTGTCCCATCCTCATAAATAGTCTCTGTGTTACGGTATCGTTCATCATGCACATGAATGATTTTACTTCCATTGCGCTCCGTGAGTGTGACACGTCGGTTTTTATCATCATAAGCAAACTCCATCATTCCACCATCTGGAAATTGCTGATGAATAATACGAAATCTTCTGTCATAGGTATTCTTAACAGATGTGACATGACGGGCATTTTCCACTTCCGTGATTCTTCCATTTTCCCCATAGGCATAGCGGTATTCTGCACCGGATGCCGTTGTCACCTTTTCGAGTTTTCCTTCCCTGTATGCAAGCTGCACGATCCGTCCGGTATGGTCGGTCACTTTTTCAAGCTGTCCTTCTTTATTATAAGAGTAGGTCAGGCTGCTCCCATTGTCTGCCTCCGCTTTTTCAAGTTTTCCATCTTCGAGATAGGAAAAAGATATGCCCCTTCCGTTCCGGTCTTCTTTCCGGAGCATCTTTCCGTCCCGGTCAAACGATATGATCTCCGTGCCCGGATGTTCGAGCACGTATCCTGTTTCCGTTTCTTTTAAGGATTCGAGTGCTGTATTTCTTCCTGTCAGTTCCTCCCTGCCGTTTTCTGAAACTGTCCTGTCATAATGGTTGACCTGTCCGTCTGCCTGGCGCACCCTGACGGCTCCGTTCTCTTCTTTTTCGATGGCTGTCTGGTAATTATGCAAAAAGCAGTCTCCAAGCACACCGCTGCGGCGGTCCTTGGAATTATAATAACGGTGGAACGATAACGGTATCTCCCCTCCCACTTTTAAGTCTTCATGCTCATAGATGAAGTTTCCGGTGCTCAGGTTGACCGGGTCTTCGCTGTTCATGCAGCCCTCTGCCTCAGTTCCGAGCATTTTTTCCTCGACTGCCCTCTCAGCCGTCGCCCTGGCATTGCGTATGTTCTCGACATCTGCATCCAGAACACCCTTCATCCTTCCCATGTCCATGTTCCCTCCATTCGGGTCAATGGCACTGGCAAGGTCTCTGATCAGTTTTATGATGTCATCCCCACAGGCTGCCTCACTTCCTGCGATGCTGAGGTATCTGGTATCCACTGCCTGCACGTTCGAAAAGATCTCCCCGATCTGCTTTGCTGTGGTGTTATTTTTATCGAGTACTTTTTTATGGTAGGTGTCTACGTCATTGACATAGTTCTGGATGCTGAGCTGTCCGAGCCAGCTTTGTATGGTCAGTCCGGCATCTCCAAACCAGTCTTTTACCCTGTCCCAGGTACCGTCTGCCGTCACTTCGTCAACATACTTTAAAAGTTTTTGTTTTGCTTCATCCGAAAAATCTCTAAACATCTCTTTCCTCCCCATCTTGCTTTATCTAAATAAACATGTATGACACTTTTTCTATCCCATTTAACTGTGCAAGTTGTCTTGCAGTTAACAATGGGGTACTCACTTCATCAATATATTCCCTGATGGAAAACTCTGACTGTAATCCCGACTGAACATATTGGTTGTCTCTTGTTTCACTGTATTTGTTACAAATGACCATGTATTTTTCATGATCTCCGAAATCAAGGCACTCTGTGATATAGCGCATTTTGTTCGTTGAGACATCATCCTGTAACGTAATAAGCATCACTTTATCAGAATCCTGCAGTAACTGTATTCTCCATCTGCTGTATCCTGCTTCCACATCCACAATAATAAAGTCATAATCTCCACTGTCTTTCGCTGACTGTATTAATTTTCGATAGATCGTAAAATCAAGATTTCTTGCATCGAGCGTTGATTTAAATGGAGGCAGATATGTAAATCCTTCTTTTCTTAATGTAAAACGAACATTCTGATACATATGTTCCTGTTCATTTTTCATGACACGATATCCTTCATTCGGCATACCGGTTTTGTTTTCAAGATAATAAGAAAAATCCTGCACAGATTCTGTATTTACGTAGAAAACTCTCTTATGTTTTTCTGACAGACACCGTGCAAGTCCGACAGATAATGCTGTCTTTCCTGTTCCCCCGATTGCAGAATAAAAAGAAATGATCTGTGTCTTATGTTCCTGTGTCTGTGATTCCGTCAGCCGATCCCTGCTCTGATAAGTCAGTTCATTGAAAAGTTCCCTGATACCCAGATATTTATACACTCTGTTTACAGACAGATCCTCCGTGCTTCCATTCTCCTGTTCTTCTGCTAACACACACAGATTGGAAATGTTATGCCTTTGAAGTCCTGTTGAATATAGTGCTTCTGAAACAGCCAGGATTTCCACCGAAACAGGTGTCTCAAAACGTTGTTCAAAATAGACCGGATCAGATATAATTTCTAACTCTATCTGGTCATCAAATTCTTCCAAAAATTTTCTTTCCAGATTCTGCAGATACAGCTCATCTGTATCTGCAATAATGATTAATGGCTTACTCATTTTTTTATCCTCGTACTATAAATTCTGCATTTGCAATTCTCAGCTGACTTCTGTCTGAAATAGGCTCTGGCACATTTGGCTGTATTCTTTTTCCATTAACATAAGTACCATTGGAGCTTCCCATATCCACTACAAAATAGCTGCCATTCTGCCTTACGATTTTGCAATGAACTCTGCTGACCGCATTATTTCCTGTTATCACACCCTGAACTCTTTCTCTGCTTTTTCCTATCAGGAATTCATTTTCACAAACAACAAAGTGAAACTGCCCATCTATGGATTGTATTGATATCTGATTCATGTCCGGCATATCCACTATCTTTTTCTGCCCAATATTGGGATCTGCAGAAGTATTTTTTGTATTTCTATGCATTACAGGTTTTTCCGCCTGTATACGTGTACTAATGTCATGAAGTTTTAATGTTCCATCCTCCAACGCATCTATCACCTGACGCATTTTCGGATGATCCATCATTCCTATCCGTTCTATTTTCTGCACCAGCTGAGCCTTTATTTCATTGTCAAATTCATTTTTATTTTTATGAACACCCGTTATATTTACAGGCAAATAAATGATCTTCACATTATTCGTGCCAGACTCTACATATATATGGCTAAGGCGATTATCAATACATGCCATATTTAAAAATCCAAGATTTTCAATCTGAATTAAAGCTTCGAGCAAACTGTGAATCGCATTTAAGATCGTATCCATATCCGAAGATGCAATGTAATCCTCCAGTGATGTATATTCTCTTGTGAAATAAATTAGTTTTATTTTTCCATTATATTTGATTCTATGACACCTTAACAGGTTGGCATTTTCCTGATTCTGCATCACTTTATAGCCAACATCATAAAAGATCTCATTATTTTCCAATAAGTAGGCAGTGTCTTCCGTGTCTTGAATTTCTGTCAATTTATCTGCAAAGTACTCGTCCATTTTTTCACTTCCTAATCAAAATAAAATGTAAATTCTTCATCTGCAATCTGAATACTGTCATGATCCGAAAGCACATAAGAATTTTCAGCATCCAGCATTTCTCCATTCAGATATGTATGGTTCGTTGAACTTTTATCCATAAGATAATAAGTTCCATTTATCCGCTCAATTACCGCATGTCTGCGGCTGACCGCCTTATTATTTATTATTGTAAAATCATTTTCTTTTTCCTTACCGATATTAAAAATATTTTTTCTGACAGTCACGCTCTCCCCTGTGCTGATTCTCTCTAAAATTGGATATCTTTCCTCCTGCTGCAAAAGAGTTGTGTCTCCCTCGTCATCCTCCTGCTGTGTCAAAAGGGTTGTACCACTTTCATCCTCCTCCATCAGTAATGTCGTTCCACCTTCATCGTTACTGTCACTGTGATAATGTCTTTCATAGGATGAACGGTCATTTGTGATGTAACCGCTTTTTCCCGTCTCTGCTTTTACGATTTTCCGGAATGCCTGTGGACATTTTTCGCGGATATATCTCTCAATGTCCTCTATTTTATAATTCTTTGTATCATTGAGGAATACCTGGAATTCCTTCAGAAACTGCTCTGGCTCTTTGCCATATCTGCCTGCATACTGTACGGTATCTGCAAGAAACGCATAAACATTTCCGCTCGTAATTCTGCTATTGATCGGCTGATATACAAAGAACACTTCCCTGGTTCTTTCACATACAAACACCATTTCCGTCTGTAACATGAGATTATGCAGATACAACCCATTCATTTCAATTTTTTTAGTCATCTCAATTGTCTGCGCCACAAGCAGAAAAAACGTTTCTTCATCCACACCCTTTTTCAGATATGATATAAGAGGTACCACATCTGGTGCCGTATAGATAATTGTCTTTTTTCCTTCCTGCCTCGGTCTGAAACAGCCGCGGAAAATCTGCTGTTCAAAAATATTGATTTCCCGCTCATTAATCTGTTCCCCAAATGATAACTTACTTTTAATCGTAACTATATTTCCCTTTGAAACTATGCGATACTTTGCCATATCTCTCAGTCCTTTTTTTATTTTCTCTTACGTCTTATTTTGATACGTCCGCTTCGCAGTGCGATCGCTGCACCGACGCCACTGCCTGTTACTACTGTTGCACCCGCAATAGAACCTGCAAACAATGGCTTATTGTTATACCAACGGATGAATGTGTTGGTTGTTACAAGAATTCCATTTAAGACATAGTTTGTTTTATTGCCAGCTGCATCCACAGCCATAATTGTGACATCCTGTTTTTTCGTATTGTTTGGGATATTGAACTGATAGTTTTCACCATCCACTGTATAATCACATTTTTTATCACCAATATAAATCTCAACACTATCTAATACCAGGTTGTCGTTGACTGTCACATTCGCTGCTTTCGTATCCACAGGATACTGGGCATTACTCTCAACATCAATCGGAATAACGACAGGAGCTGTTTTGTCAACACCGAATGAAATCTCTGCTTCTTTGGATTCATCAATGTTCTCATTGACATTTCCTGCAATATCCTCTGAATACAGTGTTACAATGTAACGTCCATCCCCGGCAAAAAGAGACTTGTTGATGGTGTAATCATACTGATACCATTGTCCGTTTCCACCAGATTCCTGTACCTGATAATCGATACCTTCTTCTAATGTTCTCGGTGTTCCGTTTGTATCTACTACTACTTTGATTTTGTCATGTTCCAGACTGTCTACGTTCACTTCTTTTAACTTGACATCAATCTCGTTCTGAATATAAGTTCCTTCAATATCCTTTAAGGTCTGATCAAACACGTAAACTGATCCGAAGCGATTTACGGAGAACGTAACTGTTGCATTGCTCTCATTTCCAGCCATATCGGTCAATGTGGCATTTATCGTATAGATGTCGTCATAGCTTTGCTCTTTCGGGAAGTTCTGGAAGGTAAATGTCTCTCCATTTCCCTGATTCGTATAAGAGCCTTCCGGTGCCACACTTCCCTGATTTGCACCAACCAGTTCAATGTTCACACCATTGGTATCAAAGTTTGTATCTGACATTACGATCTGTGGAATAACATCTCCATTATTTGCCGAATAATCTTCGATACCAACAATTTCAATTTCCGGTTCAGTGAGATCCACATAGTACTCTTCCCCTGTATAGGTTTCAGCTATGTTTCCTGCCATGTCCGTGTATTCCACATTAAAATTGTATAAACCATCTGTACCACATGTAATGGTCGCGGTATGAACATCTCCATTTCCGGTAAATCCGCCAGACTGTGGGAATGAGATTCCTGCTCCGTTATCAGTTGCTGTTCCTGTTATCCTTACCCTGTTTTCAGAGAAATTATGTTCTTCAATCTGAATCGTTGCTGTACGCGCTGCTGCATAATAATTGCCATTGACTGCATTATTGTTGTCATAAGTAACCGTAATCACCGGACGGGTTTTATCGATGGTAAAATCATCTGCTTTTACTGTCTCTGCCTGATTTGCTGCCTTATCCTTTCCACTGACAGAAAGCGTATAGTCACCATCTTCTGCAAATGTAATGGTTGCAGTACTTACACTCTGATCCGGGTTTTCCGTATTTTCGGTTGTCTGCCATGCTGACAACTCAGGAATCACACCATCTGTATTGGTAACATCTGCTTTAAAATCTGCCGCCTCAAAGTTACGTTCTGTAACTGTAATGGTAGCAACTCTGTTCTCTTTGAACATGGTTGTATTTTCAGCATCCGGTGTCTCATTATCAAATGCAATTTTGATTTCCGGTTTTGTCTTATCAATACTGAATATCAGTTCGTCTTCTGATGTATTTCCTGCACGGTCTGTCATTTTGATATGCATTTTTATCTCATTGCTGTTATTTTTTACAGTGAATGACTTTTTCAGTTCTGTAACAAGGTTTTTGTCTTTCTTTGTCTGACTCCAGCCATCCGCATTTCCACTGGAAAATGCACCCTGATTACTGATCTCCACATTTCCTGACTGATTGTTTTCTTTATCATAAGGCGATTCCACTGTCCATTCCACAGAACGGATTCCCGAAAATGTATCTGTCACTGTAACATCTACCGTTACATCTTTTTCATACAGTTCATTTCCCTTCGCATCCTTGCTTGCAGCTGCCGCCTTGTTAAAATCAATATGTTTCTCACGGGCATGCTGCTCGGCTGTTTCAATGATCAGACTGCTCGGTGTCACATATCTTTCTTCGCGATTATTTAACATATCGTAAGCGCAGGCATAAATCTGTCCTTTAAATCCTGCCTGAACCACAAATGTCACTTTTCCTTCTGCATCTGCCTGTACAATCTGCTCACTGCTTTTTGTTCCATTGGCATCTACCGTATAATAGTGGATTTCCTTTACACCGGAATCCCCTTCTTTGGAGCCGTCCGTAGCCGTTACAGTCACCTTTGTATTTTCCACAAAATAATAACCATAATCCGTCTCTGTATAAGAAACACTTCCATCTGCTTCTTTATTTCCTGCTGCTTCCATATCAATGCTTAAAATTTCCGGAGCTGTAATATCCTTGTAGACACGCTGTGTTTTGGAATATTCATTTCCAGCATTGTCAATGGCTGTAATTACCATATCATAGCTGTTGGTATCTGCATTAATGACAGCATCCTTCGTGTTGATCTCATAGCTTTCCGTAACCGTTTTCTGATCCGGATAAGAAACATTCACTAACTCCTTGTTATTAACGGAGACTTTCACATTATAAATTCCAGAATCTTTATCTTCTACTTTAATGCTGACTCCAGTATCACTATTGTTATAGATGATTCCATTTTTTCCAACATATCCTTCTGCCGATAAAACAGATGTAATGGTCGGTTTCACTGTTTCAATCATTAAATTGCTGTTTTTCACATTCGAATTTGCTGTCGTCACAAGTGTCTTTTCAGACTGGTTGCCAACGTTATCCGTAACTGTTGCACTAATTTTTTTATCTAAATATACTTTCTGTTCATTTAAAACAGTCTCTGCCGGGAGTTCAAATACCGCTGTATTATCGCTTCCGACTGCCTTTGTCTGATAAGCTTCTTCACCTACATATAATGTAATTTCGTTCAGTCCGGCTGACGGTACTTCTGAACCATCGTCACTGTGTAAATCATCTGCTGTTACAGTAACTTTGATCACACCATTTCCATAGTTACCAAAGGTAAAAATATTTAAAATTTTTAATGCATCTTTCTTTTCAATGTTAAATCTTGTAACATCCGGCTTATGTGTATCAAGACAGATTGTTTTTGTGTCAATTGTTTTATTTCCTGCGATGTCTGTATAGGTGGTGACAACTGTATTTTCGCCTTCCCGCACATTCTTCAAATCGTTTGCTGAAAGTGTAAGAGAATCCTCCTGCACAATCTGATCACTACTTGTAATTCTTTCCACAAAGCTCTTTCTCTTCGAAGTAAGTTCATTTCCGTTTACGGTCAAAGTTCTCGCCGCAAGACCACTTCCGTTAGTCTGATCTTTTTGATCTGTAACCCCGCATGCAATCGCTGGGATCTCTTTGTACCAATACTCTGTCTTTCCATCTTTTGCATTTTCATATTTGCCATCTGCCTGTGGTGTCACCTTTACTACAGGTGCATCTTTTTCCAGCATTAAATCATCCGATAAAATATCATTATGATTCTTAATTTCTGTTAATTTATATGCCTTACTCTCATTGCCTAATGCATCCACTGCTTTGATATGAACCTTTTTCAGGCTTGCAAATGTACCAGCTTCTTCCAATGGAACCGTAACTTCTATCGTTGCATCACTTGTTCCACTTACTTGTGTACTTACAGTTCCGGTATACACTTTTGTATCATCATCACTGTATACGCGAATTTCTTTCACACCAACTGCCGGATAATCCGCTTTGCCGTCTTTTACATCCACATCTTTCGCAGTAACGCTTACTCTAATGTTTGTATTGTAATAATTACCAAAATCGTATTTTTTTATTGTATCAGCAGGAATCAGAGACACTTCCTTAATTTCAGGGGCTGCACTGTCCCGATATACAGTAATAACTCCGGCTTCTGAACACTGTTTTGCTTTGTCAATGGCATAAATATAGATTTTATCAATGTTCTGATTTTTTGCTAATTGAATGCCACTTATTTCAAACTTTCCATTTTCATTTAATGCTGCTTCCTGTGCCCCATTCAACACATCATCCGGTGTAAGTTCTGTTTCTGACCAGACAACCTTTTTCAAATTTTCATCCACGGCTGTACCTGTGATATCCACTGTTGTGTCTGCTTCCGTTTTCCAAATTGTTTTCTCATCGTCACTCAGTTCAATTTTGGGTTTTGTTGTATCAATCACAATTTTCACAGACGGATTGAGACTTATTTGCTTTCTGCCAATAATTCCACCTTTATACACTGATGAAATGATAGTTGTTTCCGTTAAGTTGAGTTCCGTTTTGCCCAATCCCCATTGCGAAAGACTGATTTTAGCTCCATCCTTAAATTTTAAAATGGCTGATGATGAATAATAGTTTCCATCCTCATCCGCTTTTATTTGATTATCTCCACTATCTGACAGATTCAGACCTGCAAGAGCCAACGAATCTTTATTTTCATTTTGAATATCTTCAAATTCAGCAGTTACATTCTGGTCACCATTTACGTTTTCAATCTTATAGACTGCTGTTCCATCTTCATCCTCTGTTAAATTATTTTCCTGTATCGGCGTACCATTGACCGAAAATATTTTTACTGTTTTACCTTCATTTGGTTTTACAATGATTGCAACTTCTGCTCCAGAATCTACAATAATATTTTTTTCACTGGAACCATTAACCTCAACAATTCCTCCATCATCAGTTGTAACAGAAACTGTGTACGTATCAATTTCTGCTGTCACTTCTATACTATGTGCCTGTTTTATTCCTTCTGAAAATATATATTCTTTCTCTTTTAAGCTGTTATTTATTTCGTTTTCATTAAGCCTTTCATCATTGTCCACTCTAAAACTTGTAAGATGATACTTGTTGTCTGTAACAGCTGCTTTTATTTTGTACTCAGAATCTGTATATGGAACATTCCGGCTACCGTCTTCTCCACTCTCGGTTGTGATTTCAACTTTATCATTTTGTGCATCACTATTTAAAATTAGCTTTCCATTCTGACTGATTTTATATGTGATTGTGAACTGTTTCTTTGCGAATGTGACTGTAAATGCATAATTTGCATCTAATGTTTTATCCTTAAATTCTTCATATACAAATGCACCGCTCGCATTTATATTCTTGTTCCACCAATTATCGTTGGTTTCTCCATCCGGTTTCCAATCTGCAGTTTCTTTTTTTACTGTTACAGCAGTGATTTCATAACCTTCCTTTGGTGTTGCTGTTACAACATTATTTTCTACCTTTACTTCTCCAGCATCATCTTTTTCTGAATGATCAGAAGTTTCTGCATTTGCAGTAACTGAATATGGAACAGACTTTTCTTTAAGTGTAATTGCACCTAACTCAATCTTTTTTGTTTTTACCTGATCTTCTGTGACAGTTTTCTCTTCACTGGAATAACTGTCATATGTACCTTTATCCACATCTGCTGGCTCAACTTTAACCGTATACTTATTATCCGTATTTAATGTCCAATCACCAATAGAAATATTAAATTTTCCATCGTCTGTTGTAGTCGCTTCATTCGTTACAGGAGTCGAACCGCTTTGTGGGTATGTTACCGTCACCTTTGCACCTGCATATGGATTTCCATTATTCGTATCTGTGTTTTCATCATCATTACCTGGAACCATCACCTGTCCTGTGATTGTGACTGCGACTGTACCACTTTCACCTGTTGCAGTGTTATCTGCTGATGCTCTGATACTTCCAAATGGTATCGTTGTTGCCATAATTAACGCAATCATTAACCATGCTGCAATTCTTTTTCCTTTTGTTCTCCAAAACATTTCCATTTTCTAAATTATCTCCTGCGTATGTATGATGATTTCGTTCAAGACCAGTTCATACCTTTTATCTGTGTTTCCTGCATTTTCAGTCAGCACAACTGTTTCATCTTCCTGTAATACAGTTGTAGTTTCTTCTAAAGCAGTTGTTTCCTCCTCAACCATCTGAAGCGGCATAGTGGCTTCTTCCCGCAGCAATGCTGTCTTTTCCTCATCTTTTTTCGGAAGAACCTCCGTTTTTTCCTCATTTTTCAATTCCACTGTTGTGCGTTCCATCAGACTGCTTTTCCTTGTTTCAGATGATTTGGCACTTCTTTTAGACAATGGATTTTTCTGTCTGTTATTTTCCTCTCGCATTGCCATAATCTGACGTTCTGCCGATTTACCGCTAAGATCATCTATGATTCCCCGTACATCCATTTTTAAAAAAAGATAAATGGATATCAGTGTTAAAACTCCTGCTAATGAAAATGCAATGATGGATATGAGTTGTAAAGTACCTGCATTCATGATGCTTTCACCTCCGTATCTTTTGCATATGCATTTTCCACTGCTGCCTCTGCATCCTGCAAACGCTTTAGAATATCATTTTTCATTTCTTCTGTTTTGTCTGTTGTCGTATCAACCTGCTCCGTACCAGCTTTTACCTGTTCCAGCAACGCTTTCATATCTTCCTGTGCTACGTCATCTGCCTTAAATTTTCTTGCATAAGTTTCCACAGCATTCATTGCCAGTTTGTATACTTCCAGATTTACAATTTCATTCTCATCCTGACTCTCAGATACGGTTGCTACGAGTTTTGTTATATTCTCCCAATATGGAAGATAGGTTCCTTTATCAGATGCTTCCTGCACATTCAGTGTGATATCGCGGTTAAACTGTCCTATATCACGGTACATTTCAGCCATCGTATAATAACTGCTGTCCTCACCGCCATAAGTACATGCCGCCTCAAACCACTGAATCGCACTTTTCATTCTGGTTATCTGATTGTCTGAATTTTCTGTTTTTCCATAATCGTAGTAATACCAGTATAATTTTCCTATCTCAAAAGCAAGATCCCCATAATCGCTATTCTGCTGCAAAACAGTCAGATTACTGTTTATTTTCTTTTTGAATAATTCCTCTTCTTCCAATGAAAAGACCGCGTCATCCTTAAATGCCTCGATTATTCCAAAATACGCTTCCGAATTGCCCGGCAGAATATCTATTGCTTTGGCATAATAATCGATTTTTTCCTCATCTGTCGCAGATAATTCTGCCTGCTTGATGTTATTATCATAATCGCTGTTGTTCACATGGACTCTCATTCCAGTACACAGACATCCTATAATAAGGAAAAGAGCCGCTGCCCCGGATGTTGCAAAGAAAACATTCAGCTTTCTTTTCTGCTTTCTTCGGTAGCCCTCGTCCATCTCATCATAATGATCCAACGCATATAACATTTCTGCACATGACTGATAACGATCTTCCGGGTTTAACTGGGTACATTTTTGAATGATCGCTTCTAATCCACTGGACAACTGCGGATTCCAATATCGGATTGGATATATCTCATAAGGAGGTTCACATGGATTCTGTCCTGTGAGTAAATGGTATAGCGTCACGCCAAGACAATATACGTCTGTTCTGGCATCCGTCTGACCTTTTCCTCCAAACTGCTCAGGCGCAGCATATCCTTTTGTTCCAAGACTGACTGTATCTGCCAGATTCTGTTCTTTGTATTCCCTCGCAATACCAAAATCAATTAACTTGATATTTCCATTCGGCTGCAGCATAATGTTTGCCGGTTTCATATCCCGGTAGATAATTGGCGGATTCTGCGTATGCAGATAATCCAATACCCTGCATAGTTCCTTTGCCCACTCAATTACAACTTCCTGTGGCTGTGCACCTTCTTTACTCAATACACTGCTTAAGGTTTCTCCCTCAATGTAATCCATGACAACATAGATTACATTTTCTTTTTCGATAATGTCTACAATTCTTGGCAGTGACGGATAATCCAGTTTTTTCATCATGTTTGCTTCCGCCATTGCACTTGCAACTACAACTTCATTGTTCTTATCATAAGCTTTTCTCTCGATTTCTTTGATTGCCCACTGCTTATTCAGGTTTTTGTCCATCGCCAGGTAAACTTTTGACATTCCACCTTTTCCGATCAGCTTTAAAACCTCGTATTTTCCCTCAATAATTGTTCCTCTCTCAGCCAACTTTCATTTCCTCTTTTGCCTTATTTGAGTTTGATATAAATTGCAGAAATGTTATCCGTTTCCATCCGTTGTTTATTCCATTCGATCATTTCTCTCAATTTTTCTTTTATCTGCGCTTCATCAAGATTTTTATGCGGATTCAGTGACTCAGAAATTTCGTCTTCTGATAACATATGACGGAATCCATCTGAGCATAACAAAAGGGCTGTGCCATGCGCCAGCCTTCCATTCTCATATTGTGGTTCAAAAAATTCATTCACACCGATACACTGAAGAAGCACGTTTCTGCGATTATCCTTTTTAGCTTCCTCTATTGTCATATTCCCACGTTTTATTTCTCGCGCAATGAATGTATGATCCTCGGTCAGCTGCTGCAACGTATCCGATAATGTATAAATTCTGGTGTCTCCAACATGACAAAGCATATATTGCCCATCACTGTTTAATAAAACCGCACTTATTGTTGTTCCAAGCTGAATCTGGTTTTCTTTTCCATACCTGATCAGTCTGCCATTTATTTCTTCCAAAAGACTCTGCCACTGTTGTCTTATTCCTTCATCCCCAACATGCATTTCGTTCTTTATGTAAACCTGTTCAAACCAGTCTGAAAAAGCCCTGACGACCGTTGCACTGGCAAGCTCCCCTTTTTCCATGCCACCCATGCCATCACAAATTGCGATCAGAAGTGTCTCTCCATGTTCCTCAGAACATCCTTTTAATAACAGACTGTCCTGATTGGTCTTCTTTTTTATCCCAACGTCTGTATCATATGCAATATAAAATTTCTTCAACTTTTTCCCCCTGTTTTTCTTTACAATTATTCTTTTTATTATATTATTCTCCTACAATTCACACCATATAATCTGATGTAATTTGGGTAAAATATTTACATTTTTTCTACACGCAAAAAAGACACCATTCTCTAAATGGTGTCCTTTCTAAAATAACAACTCTCTTATCTCTTATATTCTTCTATCACACATTCATGTGCTTTACTTTTCTTATCATAATTAATGCCCACTAAAAGTATATTTCCAGTGTACTGCAACAATGATTCAGGATACTTTTTGTCCTTTATCTGTTGTAACGCTGTATGTGCACTTTTATTCCATTTTAATTCGACTACGAGTGCAGGATAATCTACTCTGTATTCCTCTTTCGGTATAAATACAAAATCTGAAAACCCTCTCCCTGTCGGCAATTCCCGAATTGGTTTAAAATAATATTTCATGGCGCTTAAGTACGCAATTGTCAAAACACTGCTCAATGAATTTTCATTATGATATTGAATTGCTGACGCATACTCCATATGAATCTGTTCGATATAATCTGCAACCAGCGTTTCCTCTCTATCAAGAGTAGCCTCTAACAACTGCTCGGATTGATATTCAAACTCCTGCAGTTCATTCCATTTCGTTTTCTTTGTTGCCGCTAAAAGTTCCTGCCGTATCTCCTCATTTGGAATAAATGCGCACTGTTTTCTCTGGTCATATGCCAGATATCCAAGGTGGATCAGGTAAGTTATCACATCATCCCTGCTAGAAAAGCTTACCGTATCGTTTTGAAATGTTCCGGTATCTACTTCTACTGTCGAACCTGAAACCATCTCTATGATTGCCTGTTTTAACCCATCAAAATCCATGTTGATCAGTGGAACCACAACCTCATATGTTCCGGTCTGCGACCAGTAGCTTTGGAAATTTCCGCGCAGCATGACACTGACAACTGCCTTCGGGTTATAAACCTGCTGATTTTACTGATGTGCGATAAAGAAGTAATAGAAGTGTAAAAAATTTTGCCGTTCCTA
>OGER01001530.1_pt1 | contig 17146 bp, 15 predicted proteins | sample 1570691 | NCBI WGS metagenome assembly OGER01 (sample SAMEA2582143, study PRJEB24529) | metagenome | biome: Human gut stool | place: China | collected 2011
AGAAATCGAGTAGGGCGCTTATTCGAATTTTATAGATTTGGCCGGGCGAATAAGCGCAACCAAATAGGAAGGTGCGATCAGCATCAAAACCGATACAAGCATGCAGCCGATGTTCAACCATAAAACGTACCAAAAATTTATTTCGATAGGAACATAAGGTACGTAATATGCTTCGGGATTGAGTGTTACAATGTGAAAGCGTCGTTGAATCAGGCATAGGACGACACCAATAATATTCCCCCATATCATACCTTTCCCGACAAGGAAAACCGATACGTATAAAAATATTTTCCGAATAGAGGTATTGTTTGCTCCTAATGCTTTCAATATGCCAATCATATTCGCGCGTTCCAATATAATAATGAGTAATCCTGAAATCATGGTAAAGCCCGATACGGCGGCCATGAGAATAAGTATGATCCAGACGTTCATATCGAGTAAATCGAGCCAGCCGAAAAAGACCGGATTCAATGTGCGAATGGATTGAGGATAATAATGTGTCCCATAATCATCGGGACGGTCTATTAATTGTGTATATAGTTCATATGCTATGTCGTCGGCTCTATCGAAATCTTTTATCATCAGTTCTATTTCGCTATACTGGTCGGGATTCCAATCGTTAAGGCGTTGAACATGTCTTACATCTCCGATAATCAACAGTTTGTCATAATCCGAAAAATCGGTCTGATATATTCCTGAAATAGAAAATCGTCGGGCTCTTACTTGCTCTTGGACAAAGTAGCAGTATATTTTATCCCCGATATGCAGATCCAATTTATCAGCTATGGTTTTGGAAACGAGGACTTCGTTGGATATTATTGAGTCTTGAATTTTAGGTAAACAGCCATCGACCAGATATTTCTTGAAAAAAGACCAGTTATAGTCGGGGGTAACTCCTTTCAGAACCGTTCCCATAAAATCGGTATCGGTCTTTATCATACCCAGTTTTGTCCCGATAGGGTCTATTTTTGTGATGTCATCGCATTCTGACAATATTTCACGCAGACTATCGGTATATTGAATCGGCTGCTTTTCGTAAGTCATGTTATTATCGAATGACGTTATCTGAATGTGAGCGCCGAATCCTACAACTTTGCTTCGGATTTCTTTTTTGAAACCGATGACAATCGCAACCGACAGTATCATTATGGCTAATCCTAGCGCAACACCGGCCACAGCTACACGTACGGCCGGTGGGGTAGCTTTTTTTCGATGCTGTTTGTCGAAATGTATACGATTAGCAATATATAATTTCCAATTATTCATTGATGGTGCGGCCGGGGTATGTTTCTAATGCTTTTTGTAAAACGATTAGAGCTTTTGATAGTTCTTCTTTTTCCAGTACATAGGCTAAACGAACTTCGTTCTTCCCCAATCCGGGAGTGGTGTAGAACCCTGAGGCGGGAGCCATAAATATGGTTTGTCCTTCGTACTCGAATTCAGATAAACACCATTCACAGAATTTATCGGCATTATCTACCGGTAATCGAGCTACGGTGTAGAATGCTCCCATAGGGATAGGGGAGTAACACCCCGGAATTCGGTTTAAACCGTCAATTAGGTGTTTACGCCGTTCTACATACTCGTTATAGGTAGAAAGCATATAACTTTCGGGAGCATCGATAGAGGCTTCGGCTACGATTTGTCCTAAAAGCGGTGGACTGAGTCGGGCCTGACAGAATTTCATAACACTCTTTTTTAATTCTTTATGTCGAGTGATCAGGGCTCCTATTCGAATTCCGCATTCGCTGTATCTTTTTGAAACGGAATCTATTAACACTACCTGTTCTTCAATCCCTTCTAAGTGGAAAGCCGATATATAGGGCGCTCCTGTATAGCAAAATTCCCGATATACCTCGTCGGAGAATAGGAACAAATCATATTTCTTTACCAGATCCCGTATTTGGTTCATTTCTCTTTGGGTGTATAAGTACCCGGTGGGATTATTGGGATTACAGATTAGTATAGCCTTAGTTTTTGGCGTAATTAGAGATTCGAATTTTTCGATAGAAGGTAACGCGAAACCTTCTTCAATAGAAGAGGGTAAAGTTTTGATTACTGCTCCGGCCGAGATAGCGAATGCCATGTAGTTGGCGTATGCCGGTTCTGGAACAATAATTTCATCGCCGGGGTCTAGACAAGCCATGAATGAGAATAATACAGCCTCAGAGCCTCCTGTGGTGATGATTATATCATCGGCTGTCACATGAATATGGAATTTGTCATAATATTGGACTAACTTTTCCCGAAGGCTTTTTATGCCTTCACTGGGACTGTATTCCAGTATTCGGCGATGCATGTGCCGTAACGCATCCAACCCTATTTGAGGAGTCGGCAAATCGGGTTGCCCGATGTTTAGATGAAAAACTTTTATTCCTTTTTCTTTGGCTTTGTTGGCGAGAGGAACAAGTTTTCGTATAGGAGAGGCCGGCATGACTTCGCCTCTATGAGAGATTGTGGGCATACTTTTTAATTTAATATAGACTAACCTATGAAATATGCGATATCAAATGGGGGTGTCTATTTTTTATTTTTTTTAGATGCAAAGATAAGAATTTTACTTTTTTCTTTCCTTATGGAGATAGTAGAATATGAAGAGAGAAGTCGTAAAATAGAATAAATAATGCTATATTTGCGTACAAATATAGAAATACAGCAGTTTTATGAACGATTTGAAGCATCTCTTTTTGCTTATTGTTTCTCCCGGGAAGACATGGCAAAAAATGGATAAAGTGCCGTATGCGACACAAATATTTTTGAATCAATTCCTATATCCGCTTATGGGAATAACTGCGATAGTATCCTTTTTAGGACATTTTTTTAACGATGCTTCTTTACCAAGAGCCTTGCAGTTGGCAATCGTGGAATTTGTGAAATTTTTTGCCGGCTTCTATGCTCTTGTATATGTAATGAAAATTTTTTCGACTTACATGTTGGAGATTTTGCAACCAGAGTCTCGTATAAAACGTTTTGTCGGATACACATTGGCATTGTATATGTTGTTTGATATTTCCATTTTTGTTATCCGATTGTTTATAGAACTTCCGTCTATAGTTGATTTTTTACCCCTTCTGTTAGCCTATGTGATTTGGAACAGTCAAAGGTATATGGAAATTCCAGATCAAAAAAATATTTTATACGTAGTGGCTACAACCATATTATTTCTTGTTATACCTTTGTCCATTCAGAAACTATTGTACTTTTTGATGCCCGGATTGATTTAATTAGTATAGAAATGAAGTTACCACAAATAAATATAAAAAATAAGAGGGCGAGTTTCGATTATGAATTGCTCGATACCTTTCATGCGGGAATTGTGCTGTCTGGAACTGAAATAAAGTCAATTCGGTTGGGTAAGGCCGGGCTGACGGACTCTTTTTGTTACATCAATAATGGAGAAATCTGGATAAAAAATATGTATATAGCCGAGTATTTCTATGGTTCTTATAACAATCACTCTTCTCGGCGAGACAGAAAGCTTTTATTAACTCATAAAGAAATTCAGAAAATAGAGAGGGCTGCCAAAGAATCGGGGTTTTCAATAATACCGACACGAGTTTTTATTAATGAGAAGGGATTGGCAAAAGTGGTTATTGCTATCGCTAAGGGTAAAAAAGAATACGATAAGCGAGATTCGATTAAGGAGAGAGAGGATAAACGGAAAATGGATCGAATGTTTAAGCGTTAGTCGCTCTCTTGCAGATAATTAATACTTTGTTGTCATTCGATAGGGTTGTGGCGAAAAGATATAAATCACCTCCGTCCTTGGTCTTTAACTTTTTCTGTAATACTGCTGTGGTTAGGGGAAAATTACGTGTCGATAGGTTTGTCTGAGGATATTTCGTTTTGATATCTTTTATATTTTTCGAATTGAATGTAACTGTTTCTATGATCTCAAATTTCCGTCCCGGAAAATTAGAGATGTAGTTGTCCGAAGTATATAAATGGCTATTGGTTTGTAACTTTTCTATGTCATATTCAATAGCGATAGATTTATAAGCTCCTGCTTTGAGTATAGATGTGTTGGGCTCATAGAGGTATTTCTTTATACTTTTACAAAAAGTCGAGTAGGGAAGGCCTTTTTCTTGTTTTATTCCAAACGTGAAATCCGATATATTGTCAAAAGAATTGATTTGTATACAATGAATAATCGTATCTCGATCACTCGATTTTTCCGACTCGGTATCGATGACTAATAATAATTCCTTACATTCGTTTTTTACGGATACAACATGTACCTCTGAAATATCTGGTAAGAGAGAAAGGGTAGCTGTTATATCGACCATAGGAGATACCTTTATTATGATACGTTTCCCGCATTGGAAAAGTACAGGCATAAGCTCTATTACATTAGGCTCACATTCGTCGATAGCGAATATCCGTTTATTACAGGAGCCTCTTCTCGCAGGATCGATATATATATTTTGAAAATGTCGATCGTTATTTTGTAGAAAGTTTATGCAATTGTCGTGCATAACGGTTATGTTATCGGCACATAAGTTCTTAAAGTTTTGTTTTGCCGCTCGGCAATATTCGGCTAATTGCTCCACATAAACTACATGATCTGATTTTTGAGAAAAAAAGAAACTGTCTACACCTAAGCCTCCGGTCAAATCGACAGTATCTCCCGGAATTATCAAATTTTGCTTATAGCGTGCGGTCAGTTCCGAGGAACATTGTTCTGTCGATAGAATAGATGGAAAAACAATATTCATGTTTGAAGCCCATGTAGGTAGCTTGTCGCGTATCTTTTTACGGGCTTCGATTTGTTGAATGGCCCAAGCTACATCAAAATCAGCTTGGATATTTTTCAACCGTAACTTATTAATATCAAAATCAGAATATTCTAAAATAAAATCCTGAATAGATTTTTGGTACATCATATTTACAAATATACAAATTATATATCGAATTAAAGAGCTTGTGGAGGATATATTATTTATTTGAATTAAATTTGTCCTATAATTTGTGTCATGTAAAGAGAAGATTTAACATACTTTATTAGAACACTTCGAGATGTTTTTTCTTTTCCAAATCATACAATTCTTTTTCAACTAATACGGGAACATTTATTTCCACTTCTTCAAGAGTAGATATATAATTATTTCGATTTTCAAGGTTAGACAATAACCAATTTATAGTACGTACATTTTCATCATATATTTTGAGGACAGACATACGGGCAGCAAATTCATTATACCAATAGCGATAATTATCAAAAAAGGCTTTATTTTTTTCATAAGTAGATTTATTTTTAGGATAGAATATATTACAATGCGGGGGAGCGTCAGAAGTATAGCAGGGTAGATAAGTATATTTTGAACGGAACATTTGAAAGTCATGTAGAGCTTCTTCCATATCATCGGGTATAATAGTAGTACGTTGTTTAGCTTGGGACAAACAATACTGAGCATATTTCCATATATCACGGATAGATTTATCGACTAAACGGGATTTAGTAGGAAACATCTTATCTTTGAAGTAGCGAGGTATCGCACACGTCATTGTAGTTTTTGTATAAGGATCAGTTACAGATACAGTAAGGACATCGGGGTTTCTACGATAGAAATCAGCATTTTGTAAGCACCATTTTAAACCAAGACCACCATTTTTACGGGAAGCGAGATAGAAAGTGGGATTACGTCCATTTATATTATCTTGGGGTTTACGCAAATATTTCATAACATAGTTAGTACCTCCTTTTTTAAGGGGTTCGACATAGACAAAGCCATATTTCCAATTTTTACGAATCATATCACATAACACTTTCCAATTAAGCATATGAGGGAAGTTCCAGAGGAGGGCATGATAGTGAGGTCTACCGAACTGAGAGCCATACTCGCCGACAGCGAAATATCGTATTTCATGTTCTATACCTTCATAGTCAAGAGAGGAGCGGAGACGTTTAAAGAATTTTTGTAAATGAGTCTTACATACTCCATAATCAGGGGCTTCCTTATAGGTTAACGTTATAAATAGCGGGGTAGTTTTAGAATAGACAGATTCACACATCGCACGGAATTGTAGATCAGTAGAGTTACGTTTACGACATAGTACACACTTTCCACAGGGCACAACAATATAGAGAGGTATACACTCGCCGTCATCAAGAACGATAGAATAGTCTTCGAAGTTATCAAGATTGATATTATTTTTTTTGGGAGAGAATCGCCTACGAAATTCACTAGGAGACCAATAAGCACCAATACATTTCACATAGATGTTTTTAAGGGGTGATTTAACTTCCAAAGCATGATGTAAGAAGTTCTCTAAGTTAGGGTTAACTATAATACTAGGGTTTTCACATTTGATTTTCATAACATATACTTTTAATGGCAAATCGGAACGTGCAGAAAGTTCTGTCAGTTCCGCAATATATATCGAGTTCGTTCTGCGTGGGGAGCTACAACTCCCCACTCCTAGCAACAAAGTTGCTTTAAGGACATCGAAAGACGCCTTAATAACCAATAGATACACAAAGAGGTTCCAGGTAGGGAGGTTTTAACACCTCACCTATTGCGTATCCACGCAAGAGTGGGTTTTTAAAACCTCTGCTGCTGAAAGCCAGATTTAGATAAAATAGCAAATTGCAATACCTGTGCGCTCAATTTAATGCAAAAACGACATTACAGGCATAACAAAATGACACAAATAGCTCGCTTCGCTCGGGGTGTATAGGGGGAAGCACGGAATTAATTCCGCACTTCCTGTACGCTCTCGACGGCAGAGCCTGTTCGCTGTCAGCCTTGCAGGCTGGCGCGCATTACTTACGCCTTATCCAACGCCATAAAGCACGAATACAAGCATAGTATAACATACACAGAGGCACACCGATAATAATAGCAATAACAACTATTTTAAAACAGCTAATCATTTCTTTTTAAAGATATTAATAGTACGAAATACACGATTAACACCATCTAAGACTATACGACTTCCAAGAACAAAGTTTGCAGTACCATCATTAGCATAATATTCTTTTGTACGCTTATCATTCAATTCACGTTCAGATTCAGCGTCATACCTAATAAGTTGGTTGTTGTAATCAATATTAATACCTTGGAGTATCGCATTATTATTAGCAATTTCCTTACCTCTATTATCAAGTTCAAGACCATAAGCACGAGCCATTTCAGTAGCTACTGCTTCCTTAAATTCCTGTTCACTAATTTTTGCTTCTGCTAATATTTTACGATTCTCATAATACATTTGTTCCAATGTAGCGTCATGCATAGCTTGTTCTCGAATTTCACGAGCAGCATTACGTTGCTCATCTAAATCCATTTGTTGAACACGCCTACGAGATTCAGCGGTAGATTGATTAATATTTTCAACCTTAGCAGAGATTTCAGTTAACCCAGCTTTCAAATTCTCCATTTGTTGATCATTCAATTTAAGAGTGGATTTACCAAGTTGAATTTGTATACCTCCAATTTCAAGAGTTTGCTCATGTTGAGCAGCACGGTACATATTATCGATCGTCAAGCCTTTGGTTGTCTCTCTTGTATTATCAGTGTCTGCCTTAGTTTTTTCAGTACCTGCCTTGATAGCTTCAATTTGGGCTTTCTGCATTTCCATATTAAGCATTTCCTGCATAGCTTGGCCAAAGTTACGCTTATTACCAATAGCGGACATATCAGTAGGGGAGGAAGCTGCACCACTCGTAAGAGTAGGGGAGGAAGCTCCATTGCTCATCTGGCCATATATCAAATTAGGATTTAAACCAGCAGCACGGAAACGTGCCATCTGGGCAGTAGGGGAATTATAGTCATTCTCTCGCTGCCACTGATCAATATTCCATCTATTTTGAGTTTGCGCAAGCATTAAATTATACTGTCTATTCTTATCATTTTCTTCTTTTTGCGCCTTAATTTGTTGACGTATAGCTCGGTTCTGGCCAATCATAGAACCAATCGAGGAAACAGCTCCTAAGCCAGCACCTAATAATTTCATTATTCCCATAGATGAACCAGTTTTATTTGTTTGAGGCATAGAAGCCAGAGAGCCAGCAGGTTTCCCTGCTGGCACATTTAGATAATAAGGCTTCTGCTTAATATAATCAGCCATAATTAATCAGTTTTACGTTGTTCTGCAACAAAGCGTTTACCTGCTTGTTTCAGACGGCGTTTCGCCGTCTGCTGAGCCTGCCATACGTCTGCAATATCCACACTACGCTGACGCTCGATGGGGATATTCCAGACTGTTTTGTCAGGCTCAAATGTAGGAGTGCCCATATTATCATTACTGATAGGGACACCTTGTTTCCACAACTCAAACATTTCTGAACTTGTATAAGCTAAACCAGCCTGTACTGCTAATTCACCTTTTTTACGTTTACATTCTGCAAACTTATAACTTCTTTTTTTATTAGGAAATAAAGGGTACATAATTTTAAATTTTTAAGTTATTACTCAATTCTTGGAATACCAAATAACGGGATAGGTCGCTTCATCTTACAATCAAAATATATTTGTCCGAAAAATTTATCATCTGTCTTATCGGTCACGGCAAACACATCATTTACGGTTTCAGGATCAACTGTCAAGAAGTCCTCACCTAACTCAGGTTTACCTCTGAATACACGATTTATCAAATAATCTCGCATATTCGTGCGGAAGTTACCGTGCACTTCATCAACAGAAGCTAAGTAATCATACCATGCACGTTGATAACCGAAAGGCTCATCGTGTGAGAAATTACCATTTTTAATTTCAATCGGGCACACTTCATCATATTTGATAGGTACAAAGCCGAGATTACCGAATTCGGGGAAATAGTAATCCAAAAGATTACGTTTCAAGAAATGTTTAGGCAACAGCTGGCTATAATTCGGCACAGGGGTTATCGAAAGAATACCAATAATATATCCATGCTCGTCACAATATTTATTTACATGATGATTAGACGTACCAACACATGAAGCCTGACCAGCATAGCTACCGAGAGGTCTGTCGGGATTATCAGGCGAACCGTCTCCTTTGGTAGGAGTAGTTTGCGTTACCATATTTATACGTAAATCTTCAGAAGTTCCTCCAATAAACTCAGGGTAGCACAAATCATTATACGATAAGTCAATACCGTAGTGCGCTTTCATTTGGTCTTTATACCGCAAGCCTTTACGCATATTAGCTTCTAACCAACGCTGCAAAGAATTCACTTGGCGGAGGTCAGCAATAGAAATACCTGTACTTGCCATATCTACAAGATTACGCAATGTACCTTGTGGCATTTTATCCGAAAGGACTTCAAAGCCTGTGATAGTTTCGCCATCTTCGGCAAATTTTGCCTGAGCATGATATAATTCACCTGATTCATCTTGAAATGTCATCTTACCAGTAGAAGAAATACCGACAAGAGGAGCCTTACCTTGCTGAGGAGATTGCACGGCGGTCGTAAGGAAATCAGCTTCCCAATTACGTCTACGAAGTTTATACGGGGTAGTATCAGCACCTCCTTTTTTATTTAAATACACTTCATTATACTCAGGTTTTCCATTTACCATAAGTGGGTTGTTCCGAGAATCACGATAGAACGTATTATATATAGCCTCATAGTGACGGAACGGCAAGGCATTAATTTTCAAACCTGTGGAATTATTTTTTGAATCATAATAAGGTGATGTTTCAGGAGTAAGGTCTTGATAATCCAACACATCGACACGGGTACTAATTTTGTACGAAAATGTACCTTTCCATCTACTACCTACATAAGAAGCATACATACCATAATATTCAGTCTTATCAGCCGATGGAGCAACAAATTCAGCAAATAGATAGATTTCATTGACTACTGCGGGGTCGAATTCAACATCAAACACAGAATCAGGGTCAATATAACGATTATCAATATTATAATAAGCTCTACGCAACTCATTAAAGAACAAATAATCCAACTCAACAGGGATTTCAGGAGAAACAGGAGCTACACCAACTACCAAGCGAGTAGCAGAATCGCCAACACCGTCACGCTTGACAAATGCAAGTTTATACCTTACATTCATTTTAGCAGGGAAAGCACCAAATTTTTCAGGGTCAAAGGCAATAGCAAGTGTTTGAGGGGTAATAATATCACGCACACGGACTTGTGTACCAATAGCTTTAATCTCATCATCCTGTGCAATAAGTTCGCCAAAGAATGCACCCAGAGCAGCAGCAGGCAAAACGGTATCAGAGTCAGACAACTCCAATTTAGCACCAGCAACTAACTGATTTTTACCACCGAGAGAGAGAGAATAAGGCTCAAATGTAGGTGTAAAATTATCGCTAGCGTTAGACATAGAAATCACATACGAATCTTTATAATCACCATAGGAGACAGTAGGAAGACCCATATAATCGCCGAGAGAACCAGTCTTACAAATGTTATCAAAGTTATACGCTGTATCAATATACGGCATATCGGCAGGGTTAGCAGGATCATCAGTATTTCCGATGAAGTTCATGAAATCTTCATAGGCAGGACGATTACGGCAGTAGTAAAAATGTAAGTTAACACGAGTACGAGTTTGCACCGGGAATATCATAGGCATAGCCTCCAAAGCAAAGGTAGGTTGTATATCTATACTATCACCGGGGAGCACTTCCTTACAGAATACAGGGTACAATACACCCATTTTCATGGTTAGATTATTTTGAAACGAGTGATCGTAAGTATTCCTATCGACATCAGGGGTTCTATCATTAGACAGATTAAAAATATTAGCCATAGTTAGTCAAGTTTAATTTTATCCATTCTTCCAATACGAATAGTGTAATCGGGGTTATTAGAGGTTAATAATAAATAGAATTTTGTTACAGAGGCAACCGTTTTAAATTGGTCAAAGTTCATTACAAACACATCTTTACCGTATTCATCGGCAAAGATAAACTCACATCGATAGATTACTTTTTCTTTCATGGGATAGAATCATGTCTGCATTTAATAGTATCATTTTTCATCACAACGACACCGACTTTATTGTCGGATATACGCCAAGTAGAGCCACAAGAACTAAGCACAGCGACAACAGCAGTTAATACAGCGATTAACAATTCTTTCCAATGGGTTTTTAGCCATTCTTTCATTCTTCAATAATTTTAAAGCCGAGTTTCTCGGGGGTTATACATTCTTTTACATATTTTGACACAGAAGATAACTTATTAAGTTCTTCAATAGCCAAACAGATTTGAGACATAGCCGAATAGGCCAAAGCACAAGACACAGCGGGTGAAGCAGTATCCATACTATTAGTATGCCTATCAAGAGTAGCCAGCAGAGAACGCAAGCGGGAATCTAATTCCTTTCGCACATTTTCAACTTTCACCATTTCAAGCGGAATAGTAGTCACCACATGATGGATAAGTAACTTTTGATTTTTAATGATTGTTTTTGACATAAATAATATATTTTAATTAGACAGCACAAACATATACACTTGTCCTATAATTTGTATTATGTTAAATAAAATATTGGGGATATTAATTTAATAAAATGAAAGACAACGATTTATATATTTACAAAAAATCCGGTTCACATGAAATGTGAACCGGATTTTTTGTAAATTATCTATGCAATGCGAAAATTATTGACCTTCAATAGCTTTTAATTTTTCTGCATCGTTCAAATTATAATAGATATTACGTAATGCATATTTATAGTCGGGTTCGTCCGGTTTTAATTCATATGCTTTTTCGTAATAAGGACGAGATTTCTCAAACAAAGGAAGAACTTCTTTTTCTCTTGCTTCTGTATATTTCGCATTGTCTGTTATCGTGCTGATTTCATTATTTTTTTGAACAGCCAGATTAAAATAAACACGTCCTATGCTGCCCAAAGCATCGGCATAAGATGGATTTATGGAGATTGCCTTCTCAAAACATTCTATGGATTGATCGTACTTTTTCTGGGATTCATACAGATTTCCTTTTACATTCCAATATTCTGCATTGTTAGGTTCGTCGGCCAATACGGATTCGAGTGTAGCTATGGCTTCATCGTATTTCCCGCTAAATATATAGAGATTGATCAACTTCAATGTGTAGGTATTCTCTTTCTGCATTTTGGTATTTCCGTTCTCGTCTTTCACTTCAACCATTTCGTTTTTGAATAGTTTTTCACCTTCTTGAAGTGTTTTAATCAGATTGGTCGTATCTTGTGTCATCTCATATTCATATACGAGATATTTATAGATATCGTTTTGATTGTATCCATTTCCTTTTGCTTCGTTCAACGCTTTTATGGCTAATGTGGTATCATTGGTTTGAAGTGCTGCCAATGCCCTGTTAAATTCTAAAATAGCCAGAGTTGAATCTGCCGGAAGGCCTTCTTTTTCGCCTTTCATGATAGACATCTTAGGAATATTTAGATAGATACCCCACACATCGTATGCTTTTTTATACTCTTTTTGTGTGAAATAATAAACTCCTGCATTGGCATATCCATCGATATTTTGTTTTAATGTTTTTCTTATGTCTTTGACATATCGGGGTTTGATTTTCCCTTTTTCGTTGGGCAAAGTGTCTAATGCGATAGCTTGCAAAAAATATTCATAACTTTTTACTAACGCATCATACATTGGTCCGTCACCGTCTTTCAATGTTATTCCCAATGTTTTCTGAACATTGTCTTTTTCAAAATAAGAGTTTTCTACAAATCCCGCAACATACCAAGTTTTGGCATCGTCCTTAGTTTCTGGATTTGTTAGTGCTCCTTTAATATTATCACGGGCTTCCTGAAAGTTGGGTTTTTCCATTTTAGCTTCGCTAAATGCCCTATTTACAGCTTTCTTTTGACCAAATGCGCAAATGATAGAAAGCAGTAATACTACCGTTAATGTTGTTTTTTTCATTGCGTTTTTATTTTAAAAATTAATTATATCTAAATTTATTCGGCAACTTCGGTTACGTTATCGTCTTGTAAGTTTTCATCGACACTTTCTGATAAAACTTTGCAAACCGATGCTATTTCATCGTTACGTTTTTCCAAGTTTATTAATCTTACACCCTGTGTTGCTCGTCCCATGACTCGTACGTCGGCTACTTTCATTCGTAGAGTAATGCCCGATTTGTTTATGATTACCAAATCATTTTCATCTGTTACGCATTTAATCGCTACCAAACAGCCTGTTTTATCGGTAATATTCAGCGTTTTTACGCCTTTCCCTCCTCGGTTTGTTATTCGATAATCTTCTATAAGAGAGCGTTTTCCATAGCCTTGCTCCGAGACAACCATGATGGTTTCTTTTTCGGGATCGTTTACGCAAATCATTCCTACCACTTCGTCGCTATTATCGTCGAGAGTCATACCCTTTACGCCTGTTGCATTACGTCCCATTTCGCGTACTGCACTTTCATGGAATCGAATAGCGCGACCGTTTTTGTTGGCGATAATTATTTGACTGTCTCCCGTGGTGAGACGCACTTGTATAACTTGATCGTCTTCCCGAATCGTGATCGCATTTACACCGTTCTGTCGAGGACGCGAATAGGCTTCGAGTTTTGTCTTTTTTATCACACCTTTACGCGTACAGAATAGTAAGTTATGAGACATATTGTATTCGGGGTCTTGTAATTTTTTTACCCGAATGAATGCGTTTACCTTGTCGTCGGACTCTATATTGAGCATATTTTGAATGGCTCGTCCCTTTGAGTTTTTAGCACCTTCGGGGATTTCATAGACTTTCAGCCAATAGCATTTACCCTTTTGGGTAAAGAACAACATATAATTGTGCATTGATGCCGGATAGATATACTCGATGAAATCTTCTTCACGAGTATTGCTTCCTTTTGCTCCGACTCCTCCTCGATTTTGAGCACGGAATTCGGACAGAGGGGTCCGTTTGATATATCCCATGTGCGATATGGTGATAATCATTTCGTCGTCGGCATAGAAATCCTCAGCATTAAACTCTTCCGAAGAATAAATGATTTCTGTTTTACGTTCGTCGCCATACTTCTCTTTTATTTCGAGAAGCTCGTCTTTTACCACTTTCATACAAACAGACTCATCGGCGAGAATTTCTTTGTAATAGGCAATCATTTTTTCCACCTCGGCGTATTCGTTTCTCAGTTTGTCTTGATCCAAACCGGTCAACTGTCCAAGACGCATATCTACGATGGCCTGAGCTTGTTTTTCGCTCAACGAGAATCGCTCCATTAAACGTGTCTTGGCTTCTTCACGAGTCCGTGATGACCGAATCAGTTTAACGACTTCGTCTATGTGATCGGATGCAATAATAAGTCCTTCAAGAATATGCGCCCTTTCTTCGGCTTTCGCCAGATCGAAACGAGTGCGGCGAATAACGACTTCGTGGCGATGATCCACAAACGCCTCTAACAGTTGTTTTAGATTTAGTGTTTGAGGACGCCCGTTTACCAAAGCAATATTATTGACACTGAAAGAGGATTGCAAGTCGGTCATTTTGAATAATTTATTTAAAATAACGCTTGCATTGGCATCTCGTTTTACTTCGATAACGATTCTCATTCCAGCTCGGTCAGATTCATCGTTGATGTTGGAAATACCTTCTAACCGTTTTTCTTCCACCAAATCGGCGATTTTCTTAATCAATTCCGACTTATTGACGGCATATGGTATTTCAGATACGACGATGGTTTCTCGCCCTGTGGTGCTGTCTACTTCAATCTCGGCTTTTGCCCGAATGACAATTCTGCCCCGTCCTGTTTCGAAAGCATCTTTTACCCCTGCAAAACCATAAATAATACCTCCTGTGGGGAAGTCGGGAGCCTTGATATATTGCATTAGGTCTTCCACCGTCAATTCTCTGTCGTCGATTAGGGCGACAGAAGCATCTATACATTCCGACAAGTTATGAGGGGGCATATTCGTTGCCATACCCACAGCAATACCCGAAGCTCCATTGACTAGTAAGTTGGGGATTCGGGTCGGCAAAACAGTTGGCTCTTCTAATGTGTTATCGAAGTTTGGAGTAAAATCGACCGTATCTTTTTCAATATCTCGAAGCATCTCTTCTGCGATACGAGAAAGGCGAGCTTCGGTATAACGCATGGCAGCAGGGCTATCGCCGTCGACAGACCCGAAGTTGCCTTGCCCATCGACCAAAGGATAACGTAAAGACCACGGTTGCGCCATACGCACCAATGCAAAATATACCGACGAATCGCCATGTGGGTGATATTTACCCAGCACATCTCCCACGATTCTTGCTGATTTCTTATAAGGCTTATCCGATGTGTTACCCAATTTGTCCATACCGAACAGAACTCTGCGGTGTACCGGTTTAAAACCATCTCTTACATCGGGTAAGGCACGAGCTACAATCACCGACATAGAATAATCGATGTAGGCCGATTGCATCTCTTGTTTGATGTCTATTTTTAAAATTCTATCTTGATCAATCATTTATTTTGATGAAAATTGGTTATACAAATTATGCTGTTTAGCGTACAAAGATAACCATTTTTTGAAAAATCGAGATACCAAATTCAAGAAATAATCTTTTGTGAATAGGAATTTTCGGCATATTATTTGTTATATATAATAAACTAATAAATACCCGCCATTATTCGGCTTAAAGGTGGTATATTTGCTAAATCAATAAAAGGAGACAGATTGTTTATGGAAAGAAACTTCTCACAACATGTTAAGGAAATTCTCGGTTATAGCCGGGAAGAGGCTGAACGCCTTCAAAATTCCAACATTGTTCCCGAGCATTTATTGTTAGGAATTATACGTGACGGCGCAAATCGTGCTGTCGATGTATTGGTCGGGCTCGGAGCTTCCCTCCGAACACTGAAAAGTTCATTGGAAAATGAACTGTCCGCTTCCAATAATCACATGGAACAAACGAATGAGTTGACTATTAGTAAAAGCACAGATAGAGTTTTAAAGATGAGTATGCTTGAAGCTCGATTTATGAAAAGTTCGGAGACCGACACCGAACATTTATTGTTGGCTATATTGAAAGAGCCGGACTCTTCTGCTGCAAAAATTTTAAACACGAATGACATAACTTATGACGAAGTGGCAGCTTTTTTAAAAGGTAATGAGAAGCCGGATTTCCCTTCGCCGAGCATGGGCGCCGGATTTACGGACGATGATGACGACGAATTGGAGGAAGACCGAAATTATCGGAGGGAACAGCAAAGCGGAAATAGTACGACTGCTCAGCGTAGTAATAATGAAACTCCCGTATTGGACAACTTTGGGACCGATATGACAAAAGCTGCCGAAGAAGGTCGGCTCGACCCTGTTGTCGGACGTGAAAACGAAATTGAACGATTGGCACAAGTATTGAGCCGAAGAAAGAAGAATAATCCGGTTCTTATAGGGGAACCCGGTGTAGGAAAATCTGCGATAGTAGAAGGTCTTGCTTTGAGAATCGTGCAACGTAAAGTGTCGAGGGTGCTATTCGATAAGAGACTTGTCTCTCTCGACATGGCCTCGATTGTAGCAGGAACAAAATATAGAGGACAATTCGAGGAGCGTATAAAAGCAATTCTAAATGAGTTGTCGAAGAATCCGAATATTATTTTATTTATCGACGAGATTCATACTATTGTCGGTGCAGGTGGAGCCACAGGGTCTCTTGATGCTGCCAATATGTTAAAACCGGCTCTTTCGCGGGGAGAGATTCAGTGTATCGGTGCTACAACACTCGATGAATATAGGAAAAATATAGAAAAAGATGGTGCTTTGGAACGCCGTTTCCAAAAGATTATGGTCGAGCCTACAACTCCCGAGGAGACTCTGCAAATCCTCAATAATATAAAAGGTAGGTACGAGGATCACCATAATGTCACCTATACCGATAATGCATTGGAGGCGTGTGTCAAATTGACAGACCGTTACATAAGTGACCGTAATTTCCCGGACAAAGCCATTGATGCATTGGACGAAGCTGGGGCGCGAGTGCATGTTTCTAATATTATTGTCCCCAAAGAAATCGAAAGTTTGGAGGCTCAAATAGAGACTTGCCGGGAAGATAAAATAAATGCTGTTAAATCCCAAAACTATGAGCTTGCGGCGAGTTTTAGAGACAAGGAAAAAGAATTGCAACTTTCCCTTGAATCGGCGAAAGCAAACTGGGAAAGGCAGATGCAACAACATAGAGAGATTGTCAATGAGGAAAAGGTTGCCGAAGTTGTCGCTATGATGACTGGTGTCCCGGTGCAGCGTATCGCACAAG
>OGER01001540.1_pt1 | contig 17057 bp, 10 predicted proteins | sample 1570691 | NCBI WGS metagenome assembly OGER01 (sample SAMEA2582143, study PRJEB24529) | metagenome | biome: Human gut stool | place: China | collected 2011
TGTGGATGTGAACGCATTCCAAAGGATTGGAGAAAATAACTTTTCAGGCGTCGCCGTTCCGTATGATAACTCCGGAACCTCACCGCTACGAATCTTTGAGCAACGAAGTGCGTGCGCTTTGCGAGGATGCCGAACACAATCTTTGGGTAGGACTGAAAAACGGAAAGTTGCGGGTGTATGGCAACGACCATTCGGAGCGCGGATACTTGACCGAGGCCGGAACCATATCGCATGCAGGCGCTCCTTTGAAGGGAAATGTCTATTTTATATATCAAGACAGTAAGAGCAACCTTTGGATTGCGACAAAGGGAGAGGGACTCGTAAAAGCGGAGCCCCAGAACGGAATGTGTTATAAGCTGACGCGCTACCGGCATCGGAAAGAAGACATATATAGCTTGAGTGATGATAACGTATATTGTGTGTATGAGGACGGCAGAGGGCGCATTTGGGTTGCTACTTTCGGAGGAGGCGTCAATTATTTGACGCACAATCAGGACGGCGAGGAAATATTTGTCAGCCACCGCAACAATCTGAAAGGTTTCCCTATTGACAAATGTCATAAGGTGCGTTTCATCACAGGGGATCATCGGGGGAATATCTGGATTGCCACGACCGTAGGGGCATTGAGGGTGAACGGAGACTTCAAGAACCCTGAAGATGCTGTCTTTCATCATTATCAGCGCATACAGGATGACATGTACAGTTTGAGCAACAACGATGTGCATTGGATTCTGTCTACCGGAAAGAAGGAACTCTATCTGGCCACCTTTGGCGGCGGGCTGAACAAATTGCAGTCCATAGACGAGGACGGTGATGCGGCGTTCAAGTCATATTGTGTAGAGGACGGTTTGCCTTCGGACATATTGCTTTCTATTCGTGAGGACAACAAAGGAAATCTTTGGATGAGTACGGAGAATGGCATCAGCAAGTTTATACCGGAAGAAGAACGGTTTGAGAATTATGCCGACAAACATCTCTCGTCCCGCCTGCGCTTCAGTGAAGCGGCGTCGCTTTACACTTCGTGGGGAAACCTTATGTATGGAACGAGTGAGGGTATCTTCCTTTTCAAACCGGACTCGCTCCGGAAAAGTACGTATGTTCCGCCGTTGGTATTCTCTAAGCTGCTGATATCGAATGAAGATGTGACTCCGGGTGAAAATTCGGTATTGCAACGCAGTCTGGATGATACCCGCCGGTTGAAGCTCTCCCACAAAGAGAATATTTTCACCATTCAGTTTGCGGCGCTCGACTATACGGACCCTTCGGAAATCCAATATGCCTATATTTTGGAAGGCTTTGAAAAATCATGGAATTACGTCGGCAAGCAGCGAATGGCTACTTATACCAACTTGCCCAAAGGAGATTATGTGTTTAAGGTACGTTCTACCAATGCCGAGGGGGTGTGGACGGAGAATACGCGCTTGCTCGATATAGAGGTGCTTCCCTCTTTTTGGGAGACTCCTTTCGCCTATTTCCTGTATGTGCTGTTTGTGCTGCTGATTATTGTAACGGCTGTCTACATCTTGTTTACAATCTATCGTTTAAAGCATGAGGTATCCGTAGAGCAGCAAATGACGAACATGAAACTGCGTTTCTTTACGGATATTTCCCATGAGTTGCGCACGCCTTTGACCTTGATTTCCGGTCCGGTGGAGTATGTCTTGAGCAATAAGCGGTTGCCGGCGGATGTTCGTGAGCAATTGCAGGTTGTGGAACGCAATACGAACCGTATGCTGCATCTGATCAATCAGATACTCGATTTCCGGAAGATACAGAACAAGAAGATGAAGATGCAGGTGCAACGTGTTGATGTGGTGGCGTTCACCCGTAAGGTCATGGAAAACTTCGATTCCGTAGCCGAGGAGCACCGGATTGATTTCTTGTTTGAAACGGAGAAGCCCGGACTCTATCTGTGGATAGATGCCGACAAGTACGAAAAGATAATCTTCAACCTGCTTTCCAATGCCTTCAAGTACACTCCGAATGGAAAGATGATCAAGGTGTTTATCCATGAAGACAAAGACACTGTTTCCATTGGCGTGCAGGATCAGGGCATTGGTATTGCCGAGAACAAGAAGAAGTCGATCTTTGTCCGTTTCGAGAATATGGTAGACCGTAACTTGTTCAATCCAAGCACAGGCATCGGTCTGTCATTGGTGAAGGAACTGGTGGAAATGCATAAGGCGTTGATCTCGGTAGACAGCAAACTGGGCGAGGGAAGCTGTTTCAAAATCGATTTCCAGAAAGGAAAAGAGCATTATGACGATTCGGTGGAATTCATGCAGGATGATGCAACGGTTTGCCTGGAGGTGCAGCGGCAGCAAACGGAAGAAACGGTCTCCCCGCAATCGGAAACGGAAAGAGAAGCACAGGAGAATGAGGACATGGCAACATCCAAAGGACTGATGCTTCTGGTGGAAGATAATGCCGAGTTGCGCATATTTCTGCGGAGCATTTTCTCGCCCGAATACCGTATTGTAGAAGCTGCTGACGGCATGGAGGGCTGTGATAAGGCTTTGAAGCTCTTGCCGGATATTATTATCAGTGACGTGATGATGCCGGAGAAAGACGGTATTGCCATGACCCGCGAGTTACGTGCGGATATGACAACCAGCCACATCCCTATTGTGCTGCTTACCGCAAAGTCGTCCATTGAAAGCAAGTTGGAAGGTCTGGAGTATGGTGCCGATGATTATATAACCAAACCTTTCAGTGCTACTTATTTGAAAGCGCGTGTGAAGAATTTGCTTGTTCAGCGGCAGAAGTTACAAGTGCTGTACCGTCAGGACTTGATGTCGGCAGGAATGGCTATACCTGTCTCCGATGAACAGACGGAGAAGCGTCTTACCGATAATTCGGAAACGGACAAATCTCCGGTCATGTCTCCCAACGACCGTAAGTTTATGGACCGCCTTGTCGAATTTATGGAGAAGAACATGGATAACGGTGAACTGATAGTGGATGATTTTGTGCACGAGTTGGCCGTCAGCCGTTCTGTCTTCTTCAAGAAACTGAAGACCCTGACCGGTTTGGCGCCTATTGAATTCATCAAGGAAATGCGCATTAATCGTGCAGTACAACTGATAGAAACGGGAGAATATTCCATGACGCAAATATCCTACATGGTAGGTATCAACGATCCGCGTTATTTCAGTAAATGCTTCAAACAGAAAATGGGGATGACACCAACGGAGTATAGGGATAAGGTACTGAAATAGGCTGCTGTTTAGTGTCCGGAATGAACATTAATGTTTTTGATATGTTCTTTTTGAATAATTACAAAACCAAACCGTAACTATGATCGTGTATTTAATTAGTTTGCTTGTTATTGGCTCGGCAATAGCTTGGAGCCTCTGGAAAGCCCCTTCGGACAAAGAGTTATGGGGAGAGGATGGGGTGGAATAAGTGCCTCAAATTCTTTCTCCAGGAGGGCAGAAAGTTTTTTCATGCGTGCCAGTTGCAGTCCCCTAATAGGAATTGGGTTAAAACAAAATTCAGTAATCATTCGTCATTCAGAATGGAGTGACAGAATGATTACTGAATTTTATTTTGATACGACTCTTTTAAGTAGAATCTATAATGTCGTTTACTTCAACCAGCGTGGGTCACCTACCTTGTCTATGATGAGATCTTCATTGGTGATAGTGAAGTCTCCATTTGCTTCATCCTTGAATGCAGGATCTACAAACTTTTCTTTTACGCAGTTGGGGTCTGTAAATACATTGGTTGCAACATCGTTGATCTTGTAATTGATTATACCGGCTTTTTCTGCCTTGTAGTAACGATTGTTGCTGACAGTGATGTTCTCTGTTTCAATATACTTCTGGTCATTCAGATAACCGGAGAAATTCATTATCAGATTACTCTTCATTGTGACTTTTGCACCCGGATATCTGACATACATCAGACGTTTAAAGGTTTTGACTGCACCGACTATGGTATTGTTTTCCAATTTGATGCTATATTCGGTAACCTCAGGATTCCAGGGCTTTTTGTCTTCAGTGCCGTCAATGCGGATGAATTCACGTGCTTTTACCTGAGAACAATTATAGAAGGTATTGTTGGTGATGGTCAGTTTCTTGATTGTACCTGAACGGCTATCAAGAAAGTCGCCGCCATCGCATGCAATATCATAAATGAGACAGTTGTTTATGGTGATAGCATCTACTGTTATGGGCTTTGACGGATTATTGATTGCGAATATTCCTTCTTTATAACCTCTGATTTCGCTTGCTTCGATCTTGAACTCTTTGGCTGTGGTTCCGTCTTCGTATGAGAACATTCTTTTTACTGCTGCTCCGTTACCGTCCATGATAATGTTTCGCATGACGATTCCCGAACCTTCAATCATATTGAATTTACCCACCAAGACAGGCTTGTTCTTGAAGCGCTCGCCGATAATCTGTATCTCTTTATTGACCTCTACTTCACCTATGTCATAAGTGCCGGCTTGAATTAAGATTAGGTTTTTGTTTTCGTTTGCTTCAGTTACAGCGTCTTGCAGGGACTTTCCATCGGGGGATACTACTATTGCTGTTGCAGGATCAATCAAAGTGGTCAAAGTACGGACTCCGCAGTTCTTTTCACCGTTGAGCAACTTAGCTGTATAGGTGGTGTTGCCTGAAAGGCCGTTGACTATGACTTTTCCACTTTGAAGATCTTGGCTTGATATAGCCTGTTTTACAGTCTCTCCCTCTTCCGGAGTTAATATAACTTCGGTGAATGTTCTGTTCAATTCAAAGTACAAAGTAGCAGAAGAAGCTGTTAAATCATCTTCGTCAACTTCCTTCAGGAGTTTTTCCGGTTCAGTTTTGAAATAGATACCATTCCACTTGGAATCTTTAATATTGTCACCTTTGCACATAAAACGTGCGGAGTACTTGGTATCACCTTCAAGTCCTGTTACATCATAAGGCATATCTTCGGCTGTAAGGTTGGTATAAGTACGTACTGGTGTACCTTGAAATGTCAAACTGTCATTGGCGAAAATTTCTATATCGTAGAATGATGCTTCGGAGTTTATAGTCCAGCTTAAGCGTACGTCGATGGTGTTGTTGACCTTCGCTTCCAAACCGAAGGGAGCAAACAGGTGGTCATGCTCCAAAGTTGTGACTTCTTCGCTTTGGTCTTCGCATGCTGTTGTCAGGACAGCACATGCTAATCCTAACAGATATGTGTATTTTTTGAACTTGTTCATAATCTTTTTTATTGTGTATGTTTAACAATTTATTAATTGTTGTTCAAAGTTCCGTTACTGCTGTCGATGAATGTCTGCCAGATGGGCCAGTATTGGTTTTCATCAGGATTCTTTTGATAAAGTACATCAATCAAGGCATCGGGTAACTTTTCTGTATTAATCCATGTGGTGCTTTCATAATCGGCCGGAGCATTCTCTGTTTCTCCATGATTTAATCCGTAGAAAAGCAAGGTTTCACCGTCTTCTGCAGTTTTGTAGTAAAGCTTTTCAGATAGGTCATCATAAGGGCTTTCACGTCGTGCCAGTTTTTTCATCTTATCTTTGGCTTCATCCAATTTCGTTTTCAATAAGTTCCAACGGATCAGGTCGGCTTTTCTTAAGGATTCACCGGCGAATTCAAATGCGCGTTGTTCGACGATGGCATTGAAGAAGGCATCATGATTGGCAGTTGCCTGATTCATGTATGTTGTCACTTTAGATGCCGGTAGGGCGCGGTCTAAGATGGGTTTTAGATATTGTGCGGCATTTGCCGGGTTCCCTTCTAATTCATTAATTGCTTCTGCGGCCATTAAGTAGACGTCTGCTAAGCGCATATATTGCCAGTTTACACCGTCGTCGTTGGTAGAAGTCACAATGCGGTTCATCCACTCATAACGTAATTTTCCAAAACACCAGCTTTTTAAACTGCGCAATTCCTGCTTTGCTTTTCCGTTTACTAAATCTTTGCCCCATTCGTAGGGCACGCAAGTGATGTCACGACGTACATCCTGTATGTCATAATCGTAGAATAGGTAAGGCAATGGGCCATTAACCCCGCCTTGGGCTTGTGCGGTGTATTGGTCGGCAACATTATGTTTTACTCCAAATGTATATAGCACTCGGCCTCGTCCACTTGCAAATGGAATTTCCCAAAGGGATTCACCACCGGCTGTAGTGTTGTCTTGGCATAATTTGGTGAAATTTTCTTTGAATGAGCCTAATTCACAACCACTGTTCTTTATAACGTCTTCACATTCGTTCTTTGCAATAGTATACATTTTGTCAACGCTCAATTCGGGGTTTGTGCTTCTGCGTACTCCGTCTGCGCGCTGGCTGTAACCGGCAGCATAGAGGGCTATACGTGCACGAAGTCCCTTCACAAAAGCTTTATTGACGCGTTCTGTGCTTTGGGTTACTTTGGACTCATTGGGCCAAGGAACCATATTTGCTGCTTTTTCTAAATCACTTAAAAGCCGGATATAGATTTCGTCTCTGTCGGTTCTTGGAAGGTAAACGGTTTCGGAAGTGTTGGGCTCAAAGCGCGCGGGAACATCTCCCCAGCCTTTAATCAAGTCCAAATAGAGCACTGCTCTCAATGTCATTGCTTCACCCAGAAGTTGGGCGAAATCAGCATCCTTAAGATCTGAGTAGGTTTCTAGTCCACGAATACATAAGTTGGCGCGCTCAATGCCTTCATAGAACTTAGCCCAGGCATTATTTGCCGTATTCATTTGAGTGTTGGAGGGACGTGCAGCATATGTGCATAGTTCGTATTTGCCATCATCCGCCACTTTTGAAGCATCCATGTTGTTTATCCATTCAATATCGGAATTCTGTCCATAGTAAGGAAGAAAACGACCGCGATAGGAGTTGGTTTCGCCAAAAGACTGGTGTATGCCCATCACTGCGGCTTCAGCCAGTTCTTTTACTGAAAACAAGTTGGGCTCTTCCATTGCAGACTGCGCCGGAGCATCCAAATCACAAGAGGTTACTATACCTGTCAATGATAGGGATAAAAGTGATATGTATATAAATCTTTTCATATTTATTTTTCTTTTTATTAGTGGTTTAGAAGTTCAAATTGACACCTATGACAAACTGACGGCTCTTGGGATACGCTGAGTAATCGACACCCGGAGTCAGATTTGTTTTGCGAATAGTTGAGACTTCAGGATCATATCCGGAGTAATTGGTGATGCAGAATAAATTGTAACCGGTTACATAGAAGCGCAGATTCTGTATCTTTACCTTATTAAGCAAGGCTTTAGGTAGAGTATATCCTAAAGTTAAAGTATTCAGGCGCAGGAATGAAGCATCTTCTACGGCCCAATCGCTGAATACCATACGTGCAGTATAAGGAGACCACATTGTGGTGTTTGCATTCATTTCTGCTAATTTGGCAGGGTCATTACAGATGGTACCGTCGGCATTTAAGTTGGTCCAGCGTTTTCCGTCAGCCATGTCTGAAATCATGTTACGATATTGATATTTACCGGTTTGAGTAAATTCAATCTTGTTGGCATTGTAAACATCATTACCATAACTCCAGTTGAAGTTAGCGCTTAAGTCGAAACCGTATGCACGTGCATTGATTGTGAAACCACCTGTATGCAATGGATTGGCGTCACCAATAATCTCACGATCGTCAGAGGTTACTTTATTGTCTTCACTGCCGTCAATATTTTGCAGTTTCATCATACCTGGACGTAATGTACCTACAACGGCTGATGCATCGGTCACTCCTTCTTTTAAAATCCATTTCTTGCTTGTTGCATCATAGCCTTCGAAATCGCTGACTTCATAGCGTCCGGCAGAACGGTAACCATACATTTTACCCACTGCACCGCCTTTGGCGATCCAGAAGTCATAACCGATTTCAGAAGAAGCCCAGTAGGTTTCTGCTCCAAAATCGTTCATAATACCGAGATCTTTAATCTTGTTCTTGTTGAAACCAATGTTAGCGCTAAAGCTTAAACCGAAATTCTTTTTGTCGATGGCCGTCCAGTTAAGAGTTGCTTCAATACCTTTATTCTGAGTTTCTCCCATGTTGCGGTATTGATAGTCATATCCTGTGCCGGAAACAGGGAACTGAATTAACAGGTCTTTGGTGGTATTCAGATAAGCTTCGATGCTACCATTCAGTTTGCCGCCTAAGACTGTAAAGTCCAAACCGATGTTACGGGTTATGGTCGTTTCCCATTTCAAGTCGGAGTTGGGCATCGTCTTAGATGCTGCCCAATAATTGCTGAAACCGTTTATCCATGATGTTGCAGATGATACGTAATTTAAGTTCATCTGTCCGGAGGGAATATTGTTGTTTCCGGCAGTACCATAACTGAAACGAAGTTTTAAATCATCCAGCCAGGATTGAGTACCTTCCATGAAACGCTCGGAAGAAATACGCCATGCAACGGCTGCTGAAGGGAAATACCCCCATTGGTTACCGGATGCAAACTTGGAAGAACCATCGGCACGAAATGTTGCACTGATCAGGTATTTACTTTGGAAATCATAATTTATACGACCAAAATATGACAATAATTTATCGTCCGGATTGATGTAGTTGTCAATAGAGAATGGTACTCCCTGTGAAGAGAATTTCCATGCGTCTTTTGCTGTAAATGATTCTGGAAATCCATGAACTATATCGGTGAGTACTTTGGATTTGGTTATAATCCATTCATGTCCTATCATTGCATTTAAGTGATGGCTGTCTCCCTTGAATAACTTGGAAAAATCATAGCTGATAGTATTGGTGTTACGGAATTTGTGGCGGCTTGTATTGGCAAATTGAGCGGCAGGCTTACCTTGATTAGCGTCCGAAGGCACATTTTTAATGTAATAAGTTGTAAGGCCCCAATAGCGTTGGTCGCTGTTGCGATAGTCGTCATAACCAACTTCTGTTTTTATTTTGAAATTTTTGAATATTTCCCAGCCGAAGCTGCCTGCTATATTCAGGGTTTTACGCTCTTGCTCGCGGTCATTATCCGAAATAGCAGTTAGCGGGTGATACAGATTTCCTAAGTCGTCATCAGAACTGCCTGCTGAAGCATCAAGATTTGAGAGTGGAATCGGAGTGTAAATTACAGCATACTTCAAACGCTTATCCGAATCATAAGTGCTGCTGACATCATTTGCACCACCGCCTTTGATATCGGTATCGGAGTAACGGGCAGAAAAGTCCAATGTTACATTTTTTACAGGTTTGGTATTCAGCTTCAAACTGAAGTTGTCACGTTTGTAGTTGGAGCCTTCCATAATGGCTTTATCATTCATGTGGCTATAACTGAATGCATATCTTATTTTATCACTACCGCCATTGACGTTTAAATTGTGGTTGAATGTATGACCGGTGCGACCGAATGTTAAGTCTTGCCAATCATTATGAGGTATATTGTCATACATGTCCATATCTGTGTAGGCTCCAAAGTAGTTCTCATAAGAACTCATATCATCGGATTTGATGAGACCTGCCAGTTCGTATTGCCACTTGGCATAATCTTTGGGTGATAACACATCGAGTGTTTTGGCTATTTTCTTCCAACTGTAATAGGCATTGTAGCTGACGCTTACTTTTCCTTCCTTGCCAGACTTGGTTGTTACAAGAATTACGCCGTTTGCACCACGTGAACCATAAATGGCTGTGGAAGATGCATCTTTCAATACGGTGATATCTTCGATGTCTGATGCCGGAATATCGGAGATGGATTCAACCGGGAAACCGTCAACAATGAATAATGGAGTGTTGTCTCCTGTGATGGAACCGCCACCGCGTACGCGGATTTTCATTTCTGCATCGGGAGAACCCTCTGTAGTCGTAATCTGCACACCTGCCATTTTACCTGTTAATGCTTCGGTAGCGGAAGCTACGGGTACTGCTGCCAATACTTCCGAATTGACAGTGGCAACAGAACCGGTCAAGTCCTTACGTTTAACGGCGCCGTATCCGATAACCACAACTTCTTCCAGCGCTTGTGCATCGTCTGCCAAAATTACATCGATAGTTTTTTGTCCTTTGACGGCAATTTCTTGTGTAGTCATACCTACGTAAGAAAATATTAAAGTCGAATTGGACGGAACGTTTAGAGAGTAATTACCGTCAATGTCGGTGATTGTACCATTGCCGGTATTTCCTTTTTGTACTACGGAGGCTCCGATAACGGTTTCTCCTGCTTTGTCTTTCACTGTACCTTTTACGGTTACGTTTTGCGCTGATACGCCAAGCGATATCATGGTTACCAATAAGAATAGTAACATTGTGCGCGTGTTCTTCATTTTAGACATTCTTTGCATATTTATGATTTAAAAAGTGTTTCTCATTCAGATGAGTTTCTCTACACATTGTTAACTCCTTTTTGCAAATGTAAATTGATACGAAAAAGTAGATGTGTAATTTTTGTTTTTAGGTTGGTACTTTTTGTTATCTGTGTAGCATAAGGGAGTTAAAACCCTTCAGGAGTATGTTGTAAAGCAGAAATGCAGAAAGAAGTTGCCGGTTTGAACGAAGTCTGGAAAAGAGGACAGGCAGGTGTGAGAATTATTTGCGGCCAGAGATGTGGAATTGATAACAGGAAAGGTCTTGTGGAAAAATTGTTTTTGATGATGTGTATTTTTAAGTAAGCATGGAGACAGCCCCTTTGTAATGCTGTTATTCCATTATTATATCAATGATTTCTTCTGCTTTGTCCACAACGTAATCAGGATGGAACTCCTCTAATTCGGTTCGTGGGCGGAATCCCCAAGTCACCCCGCAAGAAGTTACACCGGCGTTGATGGCTGTCTGCATGTCTACTCCGGAGTCGCCGACGTAGAGCACATCTCTTTTATCTGTTTTGGCAATGGTAAGAATGTCTTCCACAATGGTGGGATCGGGCTTTACATTGACCCCTTCCCGCTGTCCGAATACTGCAACGAAATGTATTTTTGGAAAATAGTGTGCTATCAGTTTCTGTGTTGCTGCCTGATATTTGTTGGATGCAACAGCAATCTGTAATCCTTGTGACTGTATTTGTTCCAATAGTTCGGGAATACCGGGATAGGGGTGGCTTTTATCTGCATTGTGTGCGTCGTAATAAGGAATGAATTCTTTGCGGACGCGGAGTACATTCTCTTCATTCTTTGCAGTCTCGGGAAGAGCCCGTTCAAACAGCTTGTTAATGCCGTTACCTACCATGAAGTTATAGGCTGATTCCTCGTGTGTAGGGTAGCCAAGTACATTCAGGGCATGATTGGTGCTTTGTGCCAGATCGGCGATTGTGTTCAACAGTGTACCATCTAAGTCGAATATAACAAGCTTCTTCATTACTCTTCTTTTTAATTTGAGGTGCAAAGATATAATAATCCACCGGGTTGTATAGAAACTTACGGTGGATTTCTATATGAATCTGTTATTTTGTGATTCTGAACCAGTCCACGTCTGTCCAACCGCCATCGTTGGTTACAATGGCCGGACGGGTACAGAACATCCCCACTTTAGCACCGATCCATTTACCTTCTTTTACCTGAAACGGATTACCTAACGACTGGTATTTCTTTCCATCGAGGCTATAACTGAAGTTACACATTACTAACAGGTCGTGCCCGCCTTCACTTTGGGAAATCCGCTTTCCGTCAGAGGAAAATTTGGCACGAAGGTAAATAGTGTTATCTTTTAAATCGGTTGTGCCGTTCACTGTTTCGGGAGTGCCTTTGTCGGCTTTAAGACAGGACACTTGGGACAATACCAGGCCTTTGTCCGTATTCTCCAGAATCAGTCCGGCGTAGTCAAGGCCCATGACGACCAGACCGGTGCGCTCTCCTTTGTACTTTTCCGTAGGTCTGAAAGTCAGTTTCATGGTAGCGGTGAAGTTGGCTGCAGGTGTCTTTTGCAATAATAAGTTGGCTACATCCCATAGATTTTTGTACTCTTTGACAACGGGATAAGAATAAAGCCGCATTATGCTTTGATCCCCTGCATAGTAAGCCCATTTTTCATTGATATTGGCATGCCACTGCCACTGCGGGGAAAGGGTATAGCCATCAAATTCGTCACTTTCCTGTGGAGTGCAGATAGGGTATGTTTTGCCTACGTCCGGCTTTTTATAAATTGATACCGGTTCACCACAGCCGTCACCGTCTTTGTCTATGCCGATAACAGGCCAATCGTTAACCCATTTCATGGGTTGCAGATGTACCAATCGCCCGTAAGCGCCTACATCCTGAAAATGAAGAAACCAGTCCTCGCCCGTAGGGGTGTCTACCCATGCTCCTTGGTGAGGACCGTTGACGGGGCTGTTGCCTTGTGCCAATACTTTCTTCCATTCGTAAGGGCCATATATGTTTTGGGAACGGAGCACAACCTGCCACCCGGTAGGCACGCCGCCTGCAGGATGGAATATATAGTAATAGTCTCCTCTTTTGTAGAGTTTCGGCCCTTCACATGTCTGATGCGCTTCATGCCCGTCGAAGACGATGCGCGACTGTGTGATGGCTTTGGTGGCATCCGTACTCAGTTCGCAAATGGAAATGATGCTTTTCAATCCGGCACGACTTCCTGCATAGGCGTGTACCATATATACTTTTCCGTTTTCATCCCAAAAAGGGCAAGTGTCTATAATTCCCTTACCCGGCTTAACGAGTACGGGTTCTGTCCACGGACCTTTCGGATCTTTGGCTTTTACCATGAAAGCGCCCTGGTCGGGATCCCCCCAGAATATGTAGAATTCACCGTTATGATAACGGATAGCAGGAGCCCATACGCGGTTACCATGTTCCGGACGTTCGGGCGTTTCGATAGGAGCAAGGGCATAAGGCACGGCGGCGCCGATGATGCTCCAGCTTACTAAATCCTTGGAGTGCAATATCTGCAAAGCGGGCAGCGAACCGAAGCTGGATGAAGTCATATAGAAATCATCGCCTACACGACAGGCGTCTGGGTCGGAATAATCGGCATAAAGCACAGGGTTTTTGTACTTTCCATTTCCTAAGTCCGGGCACCAGACTTCGGATACATAATTTGATTCTTGAGCGGCCAACGGTAGGGCGAGCAATAGGCTAAGCCCTAATAAAGCTTTTTGAATGTTCATGGTATTAATTGAAAATATTATAAAATGTTGATTTCTTTTCGTTTTTAGTTCTATATATGGAACATTTTTTTACATAAGTCTTGAACACATTCTGTTGTGTTATCTTTCTATTTTTAACATAACTGGATGCTGCAATTCTTCTTTCCATTCGTGCATGTAGGCAAACCATGCTTCGGGGGTAGGATAACCGAAGGTTTCCTTGCAAGAAGTGAACATTGTATAGTAATGGAATCGGTTGCTTCCCGGTGCTGAAACTGTATAAAGGAAATTGTCTTTGTCTTTTACTTCCTTGCGGATGTATTTCTGTGGAATATAAGTGGCGATGCCTACTGTTTCCTTTGCATATTTCACAGTGTCGTTTACAGGCCAGTGTCTTCCCCAACTGCCTATTAAACCTTTGTGGTCGGAATCCGAGAGTGTCTCGTTGCCCATGATGTTTTGTACACCGGTGCAAAAGATCTCATCTTTCAGCGGTTCGTCAAAGAAAGTCTCTACCAGCAGATCGCGATGCCCGGCATAGAGTATATAACGGTTGGTCATGTTCAACTCTTTTCCTTGATAGTTCCAACCTTTTACAGCTACGTCAACGATAGTGCGTATAGGACCATAAGCAAGAATACTTTCTGTGCGGAAGGCTACCGGTTCTATATGGGTGGCTTTTGTTCCGTCCCAGCCTTTCAAGGCTCCGACACCGCAACTGTTCCCAACCATTAAAACATCATCTCCAAACCCGCGTGCAAGTTGTTCGTCATTAGGATAAAAGCTGCTTTCTTGTATCTCAAGCCCTTTGTTGAATTTACCGTAAGGGTCTATCGTTTGCTTTGGGTTGAAGTAGACGCGATAAGCAACTAATTCAGATTCGAACATTGGGCCATGACCATGTACCATATTGTAGAAATTAGTGGTGCCCGGTACGGTAACCGACTGTATGGGAGTACGCTTTTGTTTTGGAATATCCCGTATTCTCATTCCGGCAAAGACACGTGCCGGGTAGGTCTTATTTGTTTTGGCAGATGACAAGGTGATTGTTAGCGTACTCGTTTCGTTGGCAGGAACATTCATGACAAAAGCCAACTCGTCAGCTTGCAAGTCTCCGTTCAGGTCATCCAATTGTGAGGGTATTTCTTCCTCACCGTTCAATACGACAGCTGAGCGTACATGGAAACCGGGTTGTAAATCTTCAATCTTTAGAACTACCGGAGCATCGATTTTATCTTTTGTCCATGAATTACTTATTTCAATTGAGATCGTTTTGAAACTTGTCTGTGGTTGCGCACTAAGAATGGATGTCCACAACAACAGGAAACCGGCTAAAAAGGCTGTTCTCATAACAGAGTGTATTTTAATTACAGTTACAAAATTAAACTAAAAGAACAGACAGCTCTCTTTTGGATTAAAAAAGCTGTCTGCTTTGATTTGTTATTTATGCAACTCGCATTGAACGGTTTGCATTGCTTATCGGAATTTACTTGAGATCCAAAACTTTGCCTTCTGCACCAATGGCGGAATATGTCTTTCCGTCAATGTTTAAGTTATTGGCATTCTTGACATTCAGTGTATGTCCTTTAGTCTCTATGCGTATGTTTTCCAGTACAACACCTTCTGCCTGGCTGATGACAACCCCTTCTTTGGCATCACTGATGATCACATTCTTTACTGTTACATTCCTGATGGGCATTTCAGGCAATCCATTGAAGAACATGGCACGCCCGGAACCTTTACAGATAATGTTGGAGATGTGGATATTGCGGAAAGAAGGTGTTTCGACAGTCACTTCAGGTATGGATGCTTTCATGCGGCTTTTCAGATCTTCTTCCGTTTCTTCGCCGGCTGCTTTACCGCCATAGAATAAATCGAACAGTAGTGGTTCGTGAGGTATGTCAATCATGTGGATGTTGTGAATGTAGATTCCTTCTACAACACCGCCACGTCCTCTGGTACTTTTGAATCGTAAACCGACATCTGTACCGAGGAAAGTACAGTCTGCCACATAGATGTTTTTCACACCTCCGGACATTTCACTGCCCACTACAAAGCCGCCATGGCCATGTAGTACAGTGTTGTTTTTTACGATGACGTTTTGACAAGGTTCGCCGCGTTCGCGTCCGTCTTTGTCTTTACCGGATTTAATGCAAATAGCGTCATCACCGGCGTCAAAAATGTTATTGATTATCAGAGCATTCTTGCAGGATTCCAAATCTAAGGCGTCACCGTTCTGAGAATACCAGGGGTTGAATACCTTAACCTGGTTGATGGTGATGTGCTCGCAAGATAGCGGATGCAGACACCAACTCGGTGAGTTTTTAAACGTAACCCCTTCTAATAAGACTTTTTTGCTCTTGACGATATTCAGTAATACCGGGCGCAACCATGGGCGGATTTCATTCCATTCTTCCTCGGTCTCAATACCTTCGGGATTATTGAACTCTTTACAGGCCAATGCTCCTTTTAATGAGCCGGCTGTGGGATACCATATGGATTTGTCTACAACACCACCTGACTTCACGAGAGCATCCCATTGTCCGGCGGTAAGTTTGCCTTTCTTTACAGGACGCCAACTGTCACCCGAACCGTCGAATACGCCGTAGCCTGTAATTGCTATGTTTTCTGCGTTGCGTGCTGAGATAGGCGATTGGCAACGGCGGGTATTTAAGCCTTCAAATGATGTTTCGAGAATAGGATAGGCATTGAAGTCATCCGAAAAGACAATCAATGCATTCTTTTCCGTATATAGATTGACATTACTTAACAGTTCGATAGGACCTGTCAACCACAATCCTTCCGGTATAACCACTTTGCCGCCACCTTTTGCATTGACTGCTTTAATGGCATCATTAATTGCTTTTGTGTTTAAGGTAATTCCATCGCCTTTCGCTCCGAATTGCAGAATATTGACTGTATAATCCGGAAATGAAGGCTGTTCTACTTTTGGCATACTAAAAGGAAGCTCTTTATAGATGCTTTCATCTATGGAGTTTTTGCACTGGGCATGGGCAGCGTTCTGTACAGGGAGTAACGCAAGAGAAAATGTGGTAAGCACAAGTAGCTTTTTGAATAATGTGTCCATTCGTGATACTATATTAATTACTAATTATATGCAGTTACAAGGTAGATTGAAGACTGGTGTTTTCATCGTATCCGGCTATTAATTTCTTGTTTTTCCTCTTTTTTATTATCTTTCCGTAAGCGGCTCTCACGAGTTGCTTACGAAAGAAATAATAGTGGCTTAATTTTCTAACCTTTAAATATTATGAAAAAACCTCTTAATTACCTATTGCAAATGTATCGGGATTTGGCTGAAATGATGTGTACTAATTGTTGGTTTTGGTGTATTTTTTGTGGTTTTAGCCTTTTCTTTGCATGCTTTCGAGGTTTTTGCACTATCTTTGCAGCTCAATTTTAGTAAAATAAGGTATGAGTTACAATTTGTTGAAAGGAAAAAGAGGCATTATATTCGGTGCTCTGAATGAGCAATCCATTGCCTGGAAAGTAGCGGAAAAAGCAGTAGAAGAAGGTGCCACTATCACCTTGTCTAATACACCTGTTGCTGTACGTATGGGTGAAGTTTCGGCATTGGCCGAGAAGCTGAATTGCGAGGTCATTGCAGCAGATGCTACCAGTGTGGAAGATCTGGAGAATGTGTTTAAACGTTCTATGGAAGTGCTGGGCGGCCAGGTGGATTTCGTTCTCCATTCTATCGGTATGTCTCCTAACGTACGTAAGAAACGTACATACGATAATCTTGATTATGATATGTTGGATAAAACGCTGGACATTTCGGCTGTTTCTTTCCATAAGATGATACAAGCTGCCAAGAAGATGAACGCTATTGCTGAATATGGTTCTATTCTGGCTTTGAGTTATGTAGCTGCACAACGTACGTTCTATGGTTACAACGACATGGCGGATGCGAAAGCACTGTTGGAGTCTATCGCCCGTAGTTTCGGTTACATCTACGGACGTGAGCACAATGTACGTGTCAACACGATTTCACAGTCACCTACAATGACTACTGCAGGTTCCGGAGTAAAAGGTAA
>OGER01001616.1_pt1 | contig 16157 bp, 10 predicted proteins | sample 1570691 | NCBI WGS metagenome assembly OGER01 (sample SAMEA2582143, study PRJEB24529) | metagenome | biome: Human gut stool | place: China | collected 2011
TGATAACAACTCCTTTAAATTACTTTTATCACTTATAAGTGAAGATACACTACTGCACATCTCTATATAAGCATCACCAGCGGCATTTCTTGTCCCTACAACATTATCAACAAACCACATTACAACATCAGCGCAAACCTCAGGACTCATCTCCATGGCTACCACGAGAAAAAGATATGGATTCATATACCACATTTGACCATCCCCCTTACCTTTTCGACATGCTAATCCCATTTTATTTAAATCGCTAAGATTTAGAGCCTTATTTTGTAGGCTGATATTTATCCGCTTACATAAATCCCTGTTTTCCAGCCTACTAATTATCTCCCTGCATTTTTCCTGAAACCCATCATACTTAATGATATCATTAAGCTTCTTGGGAGACAGCCCCTTTTTAAGCCTATCATCAGACAAAACCTTCATGGCTAAAGTGATATTAACAAAACCATTATCACTAAGCGCCGGTATGACAACGCCCATCAATTTCCTGTCGGAAGACTTGATTTCAACCCTACTTTTCATAACTTTGAACAATATTTTAAATTAAACATAATACCTATCGGTTCGAGATGAATAGATAGGTATGCAAATATAAAATATATTCAACATACAAACAAGTGAATCACAGTATATAAACTTAATACCATTGATATATATACAAAAAAATGGAGGAGATACACGATCCCCTCCAAGCACTAATCTATAAATTATGGAAAAACAAAAAAAGGCATTATCACCAATAACACTGATCTTCTTGATCGATATTCTCAATCCATTTCTCGCATTCAAGATTAAGGTCAGCGTACTCCTGTCCCTCTACCATCAAGACCTCACGAGCCTTGGCGTTGGCATCCTCAACCGATATCCATGACCTAAACCTGTTGGCTTTGATAGAGTAATATACTTTACCGGACTTATATCCGAATGGACATATCTTCTCGAACCAATCACCGATCATAGTATTATAGAATACAGGTGAGCAACTACCCTCGGCATTAGCCTTCTCCTGACCTTCTTTCATGAACTTCCTATAGGCTAACGTATCGGCGTCTATCTGGGAGATATCGGATATGACAGCTCCGGCTGGTAATTCATATACAATACCTTCCTCGCTGATGCGCCATGCACCCGAGAAAGAAGGAAAATATCCCCAACGGTGACCTTCCGCAAAACGGGAAGAGGCGTCCGCACGAATGTTGGCTTCCAAGAGATATTTACCTGCAAAATCATAGTTAATACGGGCAAACCATGAAATCATTGCCAATTCAGCTGTATACCCTTCATTGCTTTGGGTAGAAGCATCACCGGCATTCATATCCGTCAATTCATTATTAGGGAATTTCTTGCGGACGGCTTTCTGATATTTATAATTATATTTTTCCGTATGCCATCCCAACAGACCCTTAATATTATGCTTGCCGAAATTTTTATTGTAGTTCAATAAGGCGTCATAGTTTGTGCGGTCCCATTTATAAAAACGCTCGTCCAACTGACTGGGATCAGATTCTTTATTCTCATTATACTTTATATATTTTTGGAAATAATTGTAATTTTGTAAATTGTTGACGTAAGCACCTTGCAAGGTTAATTTTAAGCCATCAAATATTTCATAGTCTACAGCGGCCATCCCCGAAAAATTATAATTGTCACGGTTCACCTTCATGCCCGAATCTAACCAGGCAATGGGACTGCCGTCTGAAATTGTGCCCCAAGTGCCGTCATCATAGCGGGCTACAATCCAAGGAGCGATCAAATTCAACTGCCTGATGATCTGATCCGAGCTACCCCCGTAGTAGGCGGAACTGGCGTCACTGTAATCATTTTTAATGAAAGACAGGTTCATGCGCGCACTCAAACGTTTATTAATCTTCATGTCCAGATTGGTACGCGCATTAAACTGTTCACGCCCTGTGTTAGGCAAAATACCTGTTTGGTTCAAATATCCCAGCGAGGCCATATATTTTACATTTTCAGAACCACCGTTGATATTGACATTATGGCGATGTTGAACACCCGTCTTATATGCCAGGTCATACCAGTCGGTATCCGGATAGAGCGGGTCATTCCCGTCTTTAAACTTTTGCAGCTCGGTATCATTGAAACGCTTCGACATACCTTCAGCCTCCAATGCCTGATTCAGCAGGGATGCGTATTCGTATGACCCCATACGCTCAATCATATTCGTTGCATTCTGGAAACTTAGATAACCACTGTAGGAAATTTTAGTCTGTCCGGTCTTGCCGCGTTTGGTAGTTATCAAAACAACACCGTTGGCAGCTTTAGAACCATAAATTGCTGCCGAAGCAGCATCCTTCAATACAGAAATGCTTTCTATGTCATTAGGGTCGACCGCACTCAATGTACCGGTTTCAATGCCATCCACTAAAATATAAGGTCCCGCTTCATTCAATGTGCCGATCCCACGAACACGGATTTTGCCGGCATCCTGCCCCGGTGCCCCGTTGGTTCCTGTAATAGCAACACCCGGCATCAAACCTTGCAAACCACTGGATACATTCTGAATAGGACGATTCTCCAACTCTTTGCTGTCTACCATAGCAACAGAACCTGAAAGATTCGCCTTTTTCTGTGTGCCATAACCTACTACCACAACCTCACTTAGAGTCTTTGAATCTTCTTTCAAGATAACATTCAGCGGGCTGCCGTTCCATTTAATCTCTTGTGTCTGATATCCCACATAAGAGATTACAATCACATCTCCTTTCTTAATCCCATCGAGGCTAAAATTACCATCAAAATCGGTAATTGTTCCGTTAGTGGTACCTTTTACTACAACAGAGGCTCCAATAACAGACTCTCCGGTAGCATCTTTCACAAGTCCTTTGCATATTCCCGCTTGCTGTGTGGTCGCAAAAGAATTTGCTCCAGAGGCCGTAGCTGTAGAAATTGTTCCGGAGAATAAAGTTCCAAGGAATAATACCATACTAACAGATTGCAGTCTTTTTAACATAATATTGAGTTTTGAGGTTTATTAAAACTATAGATATTTAAAATTTTAATAACTATAATTTCAATTTGATTTAAATTAACGTCGCAAATATATAATAATTTTTAAAGAGACGCAATAACAGATGAAAAAGTTTGAGTTGAAATGGAAATTATACAATTATATAAGTATCCGGAAAGTTGGTCCCCATTATGGATTATAACAAATTTGATAACATGTCTTATTGAAGTTTGTACTAATATTCTTGACCACCTGTCAGGGTCATTGCTTCAGGATTAAACTGGACGGGGACTGTTTGGGGACTCTTCCGGTATTGTAGCTCGCCATCCAAAAACATTGCATGGATATTGAGCGAGTCAGGGGGCGAGAACGATGCAGGAACTGTCACTCCATTGATAATTTCTGGGCAGTACTTGTTTATATACATTTCTTCTGGAAGCCCATTGGAGTGAATATTGGACCATTCAAAGTTGATGTCAACAGCATACAAAGATGAAGAAGCACATAATTCATGTGAGATCTTTATTCTAAAAACTAAGATTTTCTTTTAATCGGCTGATTGATAAAGCGTAAAGAGCGATAAGCCTGGTAATTGGTAGCGATTTGGTAGCGGTGCTAATTTCAGTGCATTGCTTTGCTTCACTTTTAGAACTGATACAAATATACTAATTTTGACCGAAAAAGAAAAAAACAGGAGATTTTTAGTTTTCTGTGTAAACGGAAAAACAAGAAAAGTGTAAGTAACAGAATAAGTGCAAAAAAGGATTTGCACCTATTCTTGTTACTAAAAATGTAAATCATTGATTTTTAGGATGTAATTCATTGGTGCAAGGTGCAGCTATATACAGATATAGCTGCACCTTGCACCAATGAATTGACTTGTCCTAAAATAACCTTACAGCTCCTCTCTATTTCTCTTATTATACTTTGACACATTACATGAAACATAGAAATTTGCCATAATCATCTCCTTTGTAATATAAATCTAAGGTATTTTTATTTGATGTATTTATCTTATTGTATAATATTTTGTTTATATATTCCAAACTATTAGGCCATATTGATAAATTATAGGGCTAAAATGATAATCAATAATATTTTATCTTGTTTTTTCTTTGCACAATAAATAATGGGCTGCGTATTATATTCAATAAATATATTGTTGTTAATTAGATAATTTGTTTGCCTTAGATGATTAATATTCTTCTTGGCAAGATTTATAGATATATTATTTTTATCAATTATTGTTGTAAATATAAATATGAAAAGTAAATTCACATTATGGAGTGTTGTATTGCTCTTGGCCGGATTTATATTTGTAGGATGTGACAATGAACGAACAGAAAACGCATCTGATTTTCAGACAGGAATTCATAAAATTGTAATCCAACAGTCCGGTGACACAGATTCATTTGAAGTGAGTGTAAGTATCGGTGGTGCTGACAAGGGTGGTCCCGCCAAGTTGTACAATGACAAGGGAGAATACATTGGTGATTCCTATTCTGCCCAAATAAGGACGGCAACTATGTCTTGTTGTACAAATGGGAATGCGTTTTTCATGACCTGTGCCGGTTCGGTTTCCAGTATCTCGGAGGCGGGTAAACGGCTTCATATAACAGTAATAGGCTACATTGACGACAAGGAGGTTAACCGTTTGGAAAAAGAATATATAACAGATGGTAATACCCTTATTGAAACTTTCAGCGTTTCAACCAAGGAGATATGATCCGGGTAGAATACAGAACTTGTATTGAAAAGAGCATAACGCCTGAACATGTTTCTTATCGAACTTTTTTTCCTAACTAAATAATTTATGAATACACTTCAAAAAACAGCGGGAGCAATTCTGTCGCTCTCGCTATTGTGTGGGATGCAGGTTTATGCGTTCCCTGACTACCCTTCCCTGAGGGGACAAATTATCGAACAGAGTGATATCTGTCAAGGAGTTGTCAAAGATGCCAATGGCGAAAGCATTATCGGCGCATCCGTACTTGTCAAAGGGACGACAAACGGCAGCATTACGGGACTTGACGGTGATTTTTCCCTTAGGAACGTAAAAAAAGGGGATATAATTGTTGTTTCTTATGTCGGCTATCAGAGCCAGGAAATAGCCTGGACAGGTGAACCGTTAAACATCGTTTTGAAGGAAGATGCCGAAGTCCTTGACGAGGTGGTTGTTATTGGCTATGGTGCTGTAAGAAAAGCGGATATGGCCGGTTCCGTAGCCGTGCTGGACAACAAAAATTTCAAGGACCAGCTTATAACCCAGGTTGCAGACGCTCTTCAGGGGCGTGTCAGTGGCGTTCATGTTGAGAACAGCGGCGTCCCCGGGGGAAGCGTGAAAATCCGCATCCGCGGTGCTAACTCCATCAGCAAAAGCAACGACCCTTTGTATGTGGTTGACGGAATCGTCCGCGAAAGCGGTTTGGACGGTATCAATCCCGAGGACATCCGTTCGATGCAGGTTCTCAAAGATGCATCGTCCACTGCCATATACGGTTCCAGGGGTTCGAACGGGGTCGTTCTGATCACTACCAAGATTGGTAAGGCCGGTGTGCGTGAAATTATGTTCGACGCATCAGTGGGAGTTTCCAATGTATATAAGAGATACGATATCCTTGGAGCATACGATTACGCTCTGGCGCTCAAGGAGGTCAAAGGTATTGATTTCTCAAACGAAGAGATGCAATCCTATCAGAACGGAACGGGGGGGCATCGACTGGCAGGATGAGATTTTCCGTACGGGGATCACCCAGAATTACAAGTTGGCTCTTTCCAATGGTAGCGAGAAGACCCAATATTACATTTCCGCCAACTACATGAGCCAGGAAGGTGTGGTCATTGAATCGAAGAACGAGCGTTATCAGGCGAAGGCGAATCTTTCCTCACAGCTTACCGACTGGCTGCATATCACGGCTGACATCAATGCTTCCCACGGTGTGCGTCGCGGGGGATCTTTTGCCTCCGGTAAGGATAATCCGATCTGGATTGCTTTGAACTATTCGCCTACCATGACGATGATGGCCGAAAACGGGAACTATAACACCGATACTTATAATTCCATAGCTTCCAACCCGGTCGGTATCCTAAAGTTGCAGTCGGGAGAGACAATGACCAATGTTTTCAACGGACGTGTTGATTTGCGCCTTGATATAATGAAGGGGCTGACATTCACCACAACCAATGGCGTAGACTATTATGACGGGAAAAGTTATAGTTTCAGCTCCAAACGAGTGGGGACCAAGAGTGGTATGGGCAATAACGATACTTATCGTCTGATGCTGCAAAGCTCCAACAATCTGACATATACAGGTTCCTGGAATGACCATCATCTGACAGCCACGGCTGTATATGAGGTGACCTCCTCCGAAACCAGGACAATGGGTATAACCGGTAACAACCTGCTGACCGAGGGTGTGGGCTGGTGGAATGTGGGTATGGCTTCCTCTCGTGATGCAAACAATGGTTACGAGCAATGGGCGCTGATGTCGGGAGTGGCCCGTGTCATGTACAATTTTAAGGATCGTTATATGCTTACCGGAACATTTCGTGCCGACGGTTCTTCTCGCTTTGCCAAAAAGAAATGGGGGTACTTTCCTTCTATTGCCGCAGCTTGGACGTTGAGCAATGAGGATTTCATGAAGGATGTTTCCTCGGTTCAGGACATTAAACTTCGCGCCAGTTATGGTATTGTGGGTAGCCAGGCCATCAGTCCTTACGCGACCATGGGCCTTATGAGTGCTACTGCATACAATTTTGGAACCAACAGTAATTTTACCGGTTATTGGGCAAATGACATAGCGACTCCCGAGCTTACGTGGGAGAAGACCAAGCAGTTCGACCTGGGTCTGGAGTTCTCCCTGTTCGACAGGCGGCTGAATTTCAGTGTGGACTATTTCTATAAGCGTACTACAGATGCGTTGCTTAAAAGAAGTATCCCCGGATATGTCGGCGGTAACTCTTTTTGGGTGAATGACGGCGAAATCAGTAATCGTGGTATTGATTTGAGCGTGACCGCCCGGATTATGCAGAATGACCGGTTCCAATGGACCTCCACCTTGAACGGTACTTATTTGAAGAACCGCGTGGAACGCCTTTCCGGTGGTGAGAATGATTTCATCAACGGCTCCAGTCCGGCTGCCGGTATGGTTGATTATGCCACCATTATCAAGCCGGGTGAGGCCATCGGTACTTTTTGGGGATATGAATGGACCGGCTTGGATGAAAAGGGACATGACACTTACACGGATGTAGATGGAAATCAGATGATAGACGGTGGCGACCGCAAGGTCATCGGCAAGGCCAATCCCGATTTCACCCTGGGATGGAATAACTCCCTGTCTTATAAAAACTGGGATCTGAACCTGTTCTTCAACGGATCTTTCGGAGCCAAACGTTTGAATCTTGTAAGATATACGATGGCTTCGGCCGAAGGGAATTCCCGCTTTGTAACTCTGGCAGACGCCTATCTGAAGGGATTCGACAAGATTGGCTCTTCGGCAACATACCCGAGCCTGACCGAAGGTGGAAATAATCTGCAGCCGGTTTCAACCAAATGGCTGGAGAACGCGGACTTCCTTCGTCTGGAGAATATCAGTCTTTCATACACTTTCCCCAAAAAGACAACGGGATTCGCTGATTTGCGGCTTACTTTCAGCTGTCAGAACCTTTTTACAATAACCGGGTACAAGGGGATGGATCCGGCCGGTACTACCTTCTCGAACAGCAGCGTTGACGTTGACGCGGGTATTGACATGGGAGCCTATCCTTCCCCAAGAACATTCACATTCGGTCTCCGGATGAATTTTTAAATCTAAAATAGAAGAACTTATGAAAATAAAAATAATAGCAGGCACTATGGTTGCCCTGTCATTTTCACTGATGTCGTGCAGTGATTTCTTAACGGAAGATCCCAGGGGAAAACTCACTCCGGAAAACTTCTTCTCTACCCAGGATGAATTGAACATGAGCATATATGCCCTTTACCAGAAAGTCAATCTTTCACAGGTATATACGAACATGCAGCTGCCCCAGTGGCAGGGGGATGATATAACGACCAATCCGGGGAGCAACAAACAGCCTGCCGCAGAAATGGACAAGTTTGCCGCAGCAAACAACAACAAGGGTGTCAAAGATGCGTGGAACATGCATTATGCCATTGTAAAGGCTGCCAATTTGATCATACAGGGGGCTTCTAAAACACCTACCACTCAAGATGAGATAAATATCGCCCTCGGGCAGGCTAAATTCTGGAGGGCATACGCTTATTTTACCCTGGTGCGACTTTGGGGACCGCTGCCGATGAATCTGGACAATGTCAACGATGATTATACCAAACCTCTATCCCCCGTGGAAGAAGTGTATGGTCATATTGTGCAGGACCTGACCGAAGCTGAGGCCGTATTGCCTACGGGTTACAGTGGCAGCCCCCGCTTTCTGAACGGAGTGAATGTGTATGTAACCCGGCAGGCAGCCAAATCTACTTTGGCAGCAGTGTATATGGCTATGGCCGGCTGGCCGATGAACAAAACGGAATATTACGCAAAGGCTGCTGAAAAGGCGAAGGAGGTCATTGAGGGTGTGAACAGAGGTGAATACGAGTATAAGCTCGATAAGGATTACAAAGATGTGTATGCTATGAGCAATAACTATAATAATGAGACGGTGCTCGGCATAAACTATTCACCGTTCGTGGATTGGGCACAGGATTCGGAGCTTACTTCATGTAACCAGTTTGAATCGCTGGGCGGCTGGGGAGACGCCTGGGGTGAAATTCGTTTCTGGAAGGAGTTTCCTGACGGTCCGAGAAAAGATGCGACTTATGATCCCAAGATTCGTCTGAAAGACGGAACGTTGGTTGACTGGTGGGAGTTGAAGGAGGACGGTACCCCTGTCGTTCCGGAACATCACCCCATGTTCAGTATATTCTCCGTCAACTGGGATCCTGCGTCAAAAGTGAATACCAGTGCCCCGTATGATTATACAAAACCGGCCAGTCAGAACATGTGTAATGACCATCGGCATAGAATCATTCGTTATTCGGAGGTTTTGTTGTGGTATGCGGAAGCCAAGGCCAGGACGGGGCAGACGGACGAGTTGGCATTCAAGTGTCTGAATGATGTCCGCGAGCGTGCCGGACTGGAACCGCTCACCGGACTTTCTGCAGATGACCTTGCCGAAGCGGCTTATAAGGAGCATGGTTGGGAGGTGGCAGGCTACTGGGTGGCCCTTGTCACACGCCGTGCGGACCAGTTCCGTATGAACAGACTGAAAGACACCTTTAAGGAAAGAGCGGAGAACACGGCTGTTGAAGTCGCCGACGGGATCCTGGTAAAGGAGTCTGTAGAATATACGAACAGGACATGGAGTGACAATCTGATGTATCTTCCATATCCTGATATGGATTCCCAGAAAAACCCGAATCTGGTAAGGTGATTTTTTATTTTAAGCCAGAGGGCACCCGCCAATCACCAGTTGATTGGCGGGTCGCTCCTCTGATTTTCAATGTATAATTTTTTAATATCATGTACTAAATTTTGAATTGTTTTTTCCGTGTTCTCTGCTCCTGCCTTTCCGGTCATATGTTTTCGGAAAGAAGGGTATGTGACCTGCACGTGACTTTTGAGCTGATAGGGGAATGGGGTGTGGAGATCGTTCCCGTGGCATTATTGTTCATTCTTATGTTTTTCTCCCTTTTGGAAACTCAGGAGGTATCATTCCCGTCCCCATTGATATCCATGTTTGCGGATAGTCATTTGTAACGTGCTTGCGGCATGATAATGCCGGAAATCATGGACAAACGCATAATAGGTACACATTCGATTTTTAGTAATAACGGATTGGAATCATGAACATTCTGAAGTTACAAGGATTGGACGGTCGGCTTTTTGACCTTGTCGCGCCTTTGGTAATGAACCCGGCCGTATTGCGGCAAAATAATAATTACCCTTTCAAAACGACGCGTAACCATGTCTGGTACATTGCCATGGATGAGCAAAGGGTGTTGGGATTCATGCCCGTGAAAATGACCTTGACAAACAATTGCATAGATAACTACTATATTAGCGGGGATAACTCCTCTGTAATAGAGGTGTTATTGGACCGTATTATCCATGATTTTTCTTCTGATGGTTCCCTTGTGGCCGTTGTACACGAACGTCACGTGGAAGACTTTTCAATGAAGAATTTTATCCCCTGTGTCGAGTGGAAGAAGTATGTCAAGATGCGTTATCATGAAGGAGGTGGGGCATGATGCGCCGGATGGATGTCCACGAGGCCGCCAACCGGAGATTGAAGATCATCTTTGACTATTTTGATTACGTGTATGTCTCTTTTTCCGGTGGCAAGGATAGCGGTATCCTTCTCCATTTGTGCATGGATTATATCCGCATGCATGCACCCGGTAGAAAACTGGGTGTGTTCCACATGGATTACGAGGTGCAGTACCGCCAGAGCACGGAGTACGTGGAAAGGATGTTTTCCAACAACCGGGATATCCTTGAAGTGTTCCACTGTTGTGTCCCCTTCAAGGTACCCACATGTACTTCCATGTACCAGCAGTACTGGCGTCCCTGGCAAGAGGGGTACCAGAATATCTGGGTTCGCCAGATGCCGGGCACCGCTCTTACCGTGAAAGATTTTGATTTCTGGAACGACAGCCTGTGGGATTACGACTTCCAGTCTCTTTTCCCTTCCTGGATACGTCGTAAGAAGGGATGCAAGCGTGTTTGCTGCCTCGTGGGGATCCGCACGCAGGAGAGCTTCAACCGGTGGCGGGCGATTCATTCCGACAAGAATTACCGTAAGCTGGCCAACTACAAGTGGACTCACCGTGTAGGATATTACACTTATAACGCCTACCCGATATACGACTGGAAGACAACGGACGTGTGGACGGGGTATGCCCGGTATGGTTGGGATTATAACCGTTTGTATGACTTGTATTACCAGGCCGGGATTCCCTTGTCCCGCCAGAGGGTGGCCAGCCCGTTTATCTCACAGGCCGTTTCGACCCTACATCTTTATAAAGTTATTGATCCGGATACCTGGGGACGCATGGTCAGCCGGGTCAACGGCGTCAGTTTCGCCGGAATGTACGGGAACACGGTTGCGATGGGCTGGCGCTCCATCAGTTGTCCGGACGGGTTCACGTGGAAAGAGTACATGTACTTCCTCCTTGACACGCTTCCCCGGGCGATAAGGGAGAACTACCTGGAGAAACTGAGGGTGAGCCAGAAATTCTGGAGAGAAAAAGGAGGCTGCCTGGGAGAGGAAACGATCGGGAAGCTGCGTGCGGCCGGTGTACCGTTCACGGTGGAAGAATGCACGACATACCGGACTGACAAGAGGCCCGTCCGCATGGAGTATATAGACGAGATAGATATCCCTGAATTTCGTGAAATACCCACTTACAAACGAATGTGCGTCTGCATCCTGAAAAACGATCATACCTGCAAGTATATGGGTTTCACGCAGACCAAACGGGAGAGGGAGATGAAAGAGAGAGTTTTGAAAAGATATAAATTGTGATTGTCATGTCAAGTTTTAAAAGTCCGGCGTATAACGTCAAGGCCGTGCCAGTCGAGAAAATCGTGGCCAACAGCTATAACCCGAATGTCGTTGCTCCCCCGGAGATGAAGCTGTTGGAACTGTCCATCTGGGAAGACGGTTACACGATGCCCCTCGTGTGTTATTACCGGGAAGAAGAGGATATCTACGAGCTGGTTGACGGTTACCACCGCTATCTGGTTATGAAAACATCCGTCAGGATTTACAAGCGCGAGAACGGATTGCTGCCTGTAACGGTCATAAACAAAGACATCTCGAACAGGATGGCCTCGACTATCCGTCATAACAGGGCCAGGGGAATGCACTCGCTGGAACTTATGACAGGTATTGTGGCGGAACTGTCAAAATCGGGTATGTCCGACAGCTGGATCATGCGCAACATAGGCATGGACAAGAACGAGTTACTCCGTTTCAAACAAATCTCAGGTCTGGCTGAATTGTTTCGTGACAGGAGTTTCGGGCTCTCGGACGACTGGTTGGAGGAATAAAACGGTCTGTCTGGTATCCGTAACAAATATACATGGTGTTTATGCTTGCAAATCATTATTTGTAGGTATTGCGAGTGATGATTAAAACCGTTAATTTTGCAAACTAATGGATCGTACGAAAAAAAGACAGAGACAGCGGGCTGTCATAGCATGTGTGTTGTTGCTGACATTGATGCCCTTTTTCCTCGTGAAAGCTTTTCATGTTCACGGGGAACATTCGTGCGTATCCCATAACGAACAGGGACACTCCCGTCACGATTCTCCTGAAAATTGTACCATCTGTCTCTTTACGCTCTCCCCGTTTGTCGAGGCAGGGATTTTTATATACGATTATATTCCGACTGGCAGGCCTGTAAGGTATCTTATCTCCGGGGAAACAGATGTCATCGTCATTCTTTTCCCGCATTTCCTCCGTGCACCCCCTGTGTGTTTGTCATAACTCCCTTGAGGGATTCGCATGCCATCACTGTGATTGCGTGCAGGGGCTTTTCATGTCCTGTCTTAACAGATTATAACCCGTTTATATTTTTTCAAGTATGACATTTCATGCATATCTCCAGTATGTGTGCCTGCTTGTTGTCTGCCTATGTACCCTCCCTTCTCCCATGGAAGCACGGGTACAGGCTGACCGGCAATCGACGGGTACACGCGATACTCTGCTGGTCATTGACCAGGAAAGCGGGCTTCCCATTGAAGGGGCCTATATCCTGACCAGGGAACGGTTACTTGTCAGCTCCCCCCGTGGAATGATTGTTTTCGGTCATGGAACGTGTTTCATGGATACGGTCCTCGTGCAGTGCCTGGGTTACGGTTCCCGGCGTGTGCCTTTGAACGAGGTATTCAAAGAAAGCAGCATACATACCGTATGTCTCTCCCCGGACATACAAAAACTCGGGGAAGTGGTCGTGACCGGTGAACGTGCCGGGGCGTCACCCAACGTGGTGAGCCGGCGCCTTTCATCTCCCGAGATCAGGAACGCGCTGGGAACCTCGCTTGCCACCCTGCTCGAACGTGTCAGCGGGGTAAGTTCCATCAGCACGGGAACCACTGTATCCAAACCCGTTATCCAAGGAATGTACGGGAACCGGATACTGATTATCCATAACGGTGCCCGCCAGACCGGGCAGCAATGGGGGGCCGACCACACTCCCGAAGTGGACATGAACGGCAGCTCCTCTGTTTCGGTAATCAAGGGCTCCGATGCGGTAAGATACGGTTCGGATGCCCTTGGAGGGATTATCGTCATGGAGCAGTCTCCGCTTCCTTTCAGAAAACGCTCCCTTCAAGGGGGAATCTCCGCACTTTACGGAAGTAACGGGCGTCGCTACGTGGCTACCGGACAGCTCGAAGGTGCTTTTCCCGGTGATTTCGCCTGGCGTCTGCAGGGAACCTGGTCAAATTCCGGGGACCGTTCCACTGCGCACTATCTTCTGAACAACACGGGAACCAGAGAGTATCACGCTTCCACCTCTCTGGGCTATGACCGCGGACGTCTGAGAGTGGAAGGTTTCTACAGCCGCTTCTACAGCCGGACAGGGGTGATGCTCAGCGCCCAGATGGGTAGCGAGGACCTGCTGGCGGAACGTATCCGGCTTGGTCGCCCCCTGCACACGGATCCCTTCTCCCGTGGTATCAGGGCTCCCTGCCAGGAGGTCACCCATCAGATCACATTCGGCAGGATGCGGCTCGGCATGAAGAAGGGGGGAAGTATTCACTGGCAAAGTACCTGGCAGAAGGACGATAGGCAGGAAAACCGTGTCCGGCGGCTGGATTCTAACATTCCGGCGGTTTCCCTGCACCTGAATTCATTCCAGCATCTTCTGCGTTGGAAGCGGGATTACCGCTCCTGGCAAGTCGAGGCGGGAGGTCAGGTCATGTTCATCGAGAACCACAGCCGCGCGGGTACCGGATTTGTGCCCGTTATCCCGAACTACACGGAGACACAGGCAGGGATATACGGAATCGGGAAATATCACCTGGCCAGGGGAGGCGTTGAAGCAGGCCTCCGCCTGGATATGCAGGAAACCCGTGCCAGTGGTTATGACTGGACGGGAAGCCCCTATGGCGGGACAAGAAAGTTTAACAACGTGTCCTACAGCCTGGGAGGACACTATCAACTTTCCAGACGCTGGAGGCTCACCTCCAACTTCGGTCTGGCTTGGCGTGCCCCTCACGTGTATGAACTGTACAGCAACGGGAACGAGCTCGGGTCTGGGATGTTTGTCAGGGGAGACTCTGCGATGCACTCGGAAAGAAGCTACAAATGGATATCTTCCCTCCGTTACGGCGACGGGATGTTCAGCGTCTGTCTGGACGGTTACCTGCAATGGGTGGACGGCTATATCTATGACGGGCCGGAGAAAGAGACAGTCACCGTGATTTCGGGAGCATACCCGGTCTTCCAGTACAGGCAGACCCCGGCTTTCTTCCGCGGTATGGACTTTGACCTGCGTTTCACTCCGGGCGGTTCATGGGACTACCATGCCGTCGTCTCCTTTATACGGGCAAACGAACGGACAAAGGGTAATTATCTTCCTTATATTCCCTCCTTCCGTTTCAGCCATGAACTTGCGTGGATACACGAGACGAAATCGCATCTCAGGCTGCGTCTGAACATCAGGCACCGTTTCACCGCAAAACAGAGGCGGTTTGATCCGGACACGGATCTTATCCCGTATACTCCCCCGGCGTACCATCTCCTCGGGTTCGACGCTGCTCTTGAACTTCCCGTGAAACGGGGACACCAGGTCCGGTTCATGCTGTCGGCAGACAACCTCCTGAATCGTGAGTACAAGGAATACACCAACCGCTCGCGTTACTATGCGCATGATATGGGACGTGATGTGCGTTGCGGTGTAAACTGGATTTTTTAATTTATAACAACTATAATCAACACTAATAAATAAAAAGAAAAATGAGAACAATTGCATGTAAAACCGTGTGGGCACTTCTGATAGGAGTGTCCCTTGTCCTGTCGCTGAACTCTTGCAGCAAGGATCCTGTAATACCAGAAGACGAGACGAAGAACAAACTGCATGAGGACCCGGCAAAAATGACCGTCCGCCTCGTTGAATGCCACCTGCACGCTGACTGGAACGAGATACAGAAGGCCGGAGGTTCCCACCAAAATCCGGAATCCCCGGCCAGGTATATGAAACGTGTCCAGGAGATCACTTATGAACTGAAGACCGGCAGTGGATGGACCCTTGCTGAAGGAAGCCAGGGCAAGTTTTACGTTCAGAAAAACGGCGAATATAAAAATGGAAACAACTTTACCCCGGCCCCGGTTTACCTGATGTTTATCTATTACTACAATTCCAAAGGAGAGTTGATGAACGGCCAGTTCGTGGAGAACGGGCAGGAGAATATCCACCAGCATTTCTTCACCCCGGAGAACGTGAGACCTACCTTTGACGGGAAACCGGAAGCTGACGACAATGATCCGGAGGCACTGGTGGATTATCTCTATGTGGATACCACGCCCTGGGACAAGACCAAACATGACAACGAGGCGGAAATTACGGGAAGCACTAACCCGGTAGGATTAAAAGGAGTTATCCGGTTCCTGAAGGACCGCAAGGAGTTTGACCTGAAACTCCGCCTGTATCACGGCTACAATTCTAAAAAGAACCCGCAGACAAACGGCTTTGACCCGTTCTACAAGCCCTCCGGGGTATTGATCCAGCGTGGAACATGGGATATTAACCTGAGCATCCCGGTAGTGGTGTTTTGGAGCCGCGAGGAGTTTGTTGATGTGGACCCGGAGGCAGATGTGAACCTGATCGGGGAGGATAGCCTGGATGAAGACAGCAACCGCACGCTACACTCCATCATGAAAACCTTCAGTCTTACATGGAAGGAGGCGCTTGAGGAGTTCATTTCCTATACCTACCAGGCGGGGGATGTGGAAGCTGGATCCATATGGCTTTGATCATCTTGCGTAGGATGGAATTCTCTCTTTATCAATCTACAGGCGGCAGGTGGGGCCGCCTTTTTTGTCTTGTGCAATGAAAAAATCCCATCTGCCATGCTTAATCCCCGTGGTTTACTTGGGGATGTATTGGGACATGCTTTACCATTCTTCTACGGAATAATACCTGTCTCTACCAACAAAATATCCATTCTTTATTTCC
>OGER01001642.1_pt1 | contig 16001 bp, 11 predicted proteins | sample 1570691 | NCBI WGS metagenome assembly OGER01 (sample SAMEA2582143, study PRJEB24529) | metagenome | biome: Human gut stool | place: China | collected 2011
TTTATTTTTTATATAAACATACTGTATCTCCCTTTGAATATCCTCTTCATCAAAATCAAGAGCTGTTACCAATCCACTTTCCAACTCTCTCTTTACAGAATTTACAGAAAGAATTGAAATTCCAATATTATTAATAACAGATTCTTTAATAGCCTCCTGATGACTGATGAAAAGTTTATTATTAAAATCAAAATTATGTTTCTTAAATATTTTATCTAAAAATTTAGACTGAGATGAAGTAGGTTCTTTAGTTATATATAAATCATCTGCAACATCAAATAAAGAGCATGATTTTTGTCCAAATAACCTATGTTTATTCCCAACTATCAATTTCAGATTATCATCAATATATTTCTTAATAACATAGTAGTCATCTTCCTCCACAATGTAATCTGAAAGAAAAATAAATTCCAGCTGATTTTTATGAAGCATATTTAATATATTTTTAGAAGAATTAATTACCATATTTATCTCTATCTTTGGGTATTTATTATGAAACTTTGAAATAAATTCTGGCATCAGATACACTCCAATAAAGTTTGTTGTTCCAAAATTTAAAGTTCCATGTTCTAAATTTTCAATCTGCTTTATATATTCTCTTGCATTATAATAAGATGCCAGCATTTCCTCTGCATATTTTTTAAAATATTCCCCCTGAACAGTAAGAAATATTTTCTTCCCAATCCGATTAAAAAGAGGTACATTAAGCTCATCTTCCAGAGCCTGAATTCTTTTACTTAAAGCTGGCTGTGAAATATAGAGCACTTCTGACGCTTTTGCAAAGTGCTTTATTTCCGCTAAAGTTACAAATGATTCTATTTTATCTATATCCATAAAAATCTCCTCCCATACAAATGATAACAAAAAGTTATCAAAATGTAAAGATAATTCGATTGCATTAATAAACTGAAATGTTTATAATAGATTCAACAGTAACTTATAAAATACAAAAATTACTAAAATCGATTTATTAGTAAGTATTAAAACAAAGGGAGGAAGAATTAAAATGTCAGACACTCAAAAGAAAAATCTAGTACCCATACTCAGTATCATAGGGGCAGTTATTGTATTCTTTGCAATACTATTAATGCCTCTGCCTCAAGGTATGTCAGTAGCAGCTCAAAAAAGTTTAGCTCTATTTACATTTGCCTTAATAATGTGGATTGCCAAGCCAATTCCTATTTATCAAACTTCAATTATTATCATTCTGCTGCTTCCATTAATCGGAGCTGTAAAAAAACAAAGTCAAGCTTTTGAAACTTTAGGTTACAGTATTATCTGGCTTATGGTAGCTGCATTCGTATTAACTTCAGCAATGAGTGCTTCAAATCTTGGAAAAAGAATTGCACTTATTCTAACAACTAAGTTCTCAAAAACTCCTACTCAAACATTAATAGTTTTTGTATTCATCAACTATATACTAGCATTCTTTGTACCATCTACAACTGCAAGAGCTTCATTGATTGCTCCAATTATCTTAGTTATACTTGAAGTGTACAAAGCTGTACCAGGAAAAAGTAACTTTGGTAAACTGATAATGCTTCAGGGAGTACAGAACAATGCTTTTGCTACATCAGTAGTAATGACCGCAACTTCAGCACAAGTACTAGCTCTTGGATTTATAAATGAACAGACTGGAGCAAGTGTTGGATATATGTCTTGGTTATTAGGTTCTCTGCCTCAAGCTCTTCTTACTACTATAATTGCCTTTATTGTAGGACTTAAATTATACAGCCATAAAAATGAACTTGGTGATGTAATGAGTAATGCAACAATTTCATTGAAAAAACAACTGGCTGATCTTGGACCTATGTCACTTAATGAAAAGAAAGCTTTAGTTATCTTCATGTTAACACTATTCTTATGGGCAACAGGCGATTATCAGCAAGCATGGTTTGGATTTAAAATCAGTACTGAGCAAACTGCTGTTTTAAGTATGCTTCTTTGCCTGCTTCCTGGAATCGGAGTTATAACTTGGAAACAAGCTAATATCAAATGGGACTTAATGGTATTCTCAGCAGGGGCTTATGCTGTAGGAAATGCAGTAGATAACAGCGGGGGAGCTGCATGGGCTATTGATAAATTAATAAATCTTATTGGATTAGACAAAATGTCTCATTCTTTAGTAGCAGTTACTTTAATTTTCATAACTGTATTCAGTCACCTTATCTTTACAAGCAAAACAGTAAGAACAACTATCTTGATTCCAGCTGTTATTGCATTATCAAAACAGCTTGGAATAGATCCTGTGGCACTAGCTCTTGTTTGTTCTTTTGGAATAGCATATACAATTACACTACCACCACATTCAAAAGTTAATACTCTATACTTTGGTACTGGCTACTTTGATGTTAAAGATGAACTTGTGTATGGATTAATTTCTTGTTTCATAGGATCATGTTCACTATCATTGATTTACTTCACATGGATAAAATTCGTTATATAAGGAGATAAATAATTATGGAAAGAAAAGTACTTTTAGCTATTGCAGATGGATTAGGAGACAGACCTTGTGAGGTACTTGGAAATAAGACTCCTTTAGAATATGCTAAAACTGAAACTTTAGATATGCTTGCAAAAAATGGAACAACAGGAATTATGGATTTATATAAAGCAGGAGTACCAGTAGGTACAGACCTTGGACACTTGATTCTATTTGGTTATGGAATTGAAGATTATCCCGGAAGAGGACCTATTGAAGCTTTTGGAAAAGGAATGGAATTAATAGAGGGAGATGTTGCCTTTAGATGCAACTTTGCTACTGTGGATGATGAGATGCATATAGTTGACCGTAGAGCTGGAAGAATCAGAGAGGGTACAAAGGAACTGGCAGATGCTTTAAACGGAATGGTAATTGATGGAATTACAGTTCTTTTCAAAGAAGCAACTGAACATAGAGCAGTTATGGTTCTTAGAGGAGAAAATTTATCTTCTGCTATCTCTGACACAGACCCTAAAAAAGAAGGACTTAGAATAAAAACTTCTACAGCAAAAGATGACAGCAAAGAAGCTGCTTTCACTGCTGATCTATTGAATAAGGTTATTGTAAAAGCTCATGAGATTTTGAAAAATCATCCTTTAAATATAAAAAGAATCGAAGAGGGTAAATTCTCTGCCAACTGTATTGTTACAAGAGGTGCAGGAAAAATGCCTAAAATCAAAAAAATAACAGAAAAATTAAAATTTAAAGCTTGTTGTGTCGCTGCTGAAGATACAGTATTAGGTGTTGCAAATCTAGCTGGGTTTGAAACTATACACAAAAGCAGTTTTACAGGAAATATTGATACAAATATTGAAGAGAAGGCAAAAGCAGCAGTGGAAGCTTTAAAAACTAATGATCTTGTTGTTCTTCATTATAAAGCTACTGACTTAATGGGGCATGACAATAATCCTCAGGGAAAAGTTGAGACTATAGAGAAATATGATAACATGCTGAAAATTGTTCTTGATCTTATTAAAGAAGAAAAATTAGATGATGTAATCATTGCTCTAGCTGCTGATCATTCAACTCCTTGTGAAAGAAAGGAACATAGCGGAGATCCTGTTCCCGTTTTAATAAATGGAAAAAGTATCAGAAAAGATTATGTTGAGAAATATGATGAAATTTCTTGCAGTCAAGGTGGATTAAATAGAATTAAAGGTTCTGATTTTATAAGTATTCTGCTTGATTATTTAGAATTAACAGTTAAACAGGGAAATTAATTATTTTAAATTTAATTGATATTAGAAGTTAGCCTGTTTTTTGCACCCCATAAAAATAGGTGTTGGTACCTAAAAATCCCAACACCTATTTTTTAATTATAATCTCCTCCAAATAATACTTTAATATATAATTTGAACCAACATAAAAAACAAAGGAATAGTTATAATTGATATAACTGTGCTTAAACAAACTGTTTTTAAAGATAAGAGGTAATCTTTATCATACTGCTGAGCAAAAATAACTATATTAGCTCCTACTGGAGTACATGCCGCTATTAATATTATCATTATAATCAGCATATTATCTATTGGTAAGAAATAAAATATAAATAATGTAATAACTGGAATAATAATTACTCTCAGCAAAACACAGAAATATATATCCTTATTTGTAAAAATACTTTTTATTTCTATTTTTGATAGATATACCCCCAATATTATCATAGCAACTGGAGAATTCATTCCAGCAATAAATCCTACTGTTCTTTTTATTGTTTCAGGAATTGGTATATTCAGCATAAATATACCTATCCCTACAATCAAACTTATAAATACAGGATTACAGATTATTTTTTTCAATTTTATAGCGTCTCTATTTTCAGTTATAATAAATACTCCATAAGTCCATTGAAATAAATTTAACAATGCTATATATGAAGCTATATAAAATACTGCTGAATCTCCAAAAGCAGCCTGTACTAATGGAATTCCTATAAATCCAGCATTTGAAAATGAAGCTGCAAAATTTTCTATCTTTTTATTTTTTTTATAAATAAAACCAGCTACTGCCATCGCTATTAATAAAGATAGCAAAGATAATCCTCCAGAAATAGCAAGTTCTTCTAATTTTTCTATAGAAAATTTTATAAAATATGATTTTATTATTACACATGGTATTATCACTTTTATTAAAATAGCTCCTAAATCCTTTGCTCCCTGTTCACTTAATAATTTTTTTCTATACAGTACTATTCCTACTCCCATCAATAAAAACATAACTATAATTTGATTTAATAATACCATTGTAATCATGGCTAGCTCCTTTTATTTATTTTCTATCATTTTATTTATTTCTAAAACTGCTAATGCAAATATTTTACTTCTGTCAAATAACGACTCCACTACTGCATACTCTCTTATATTATGATTAAATTCTCCTATTACTCCACATGAACATATTACTGGTATTCCTGAAGCTGCTATATTTCCAGCATCAGATGCCCCTCCCAATTTTATCTGCCCAAATTCTGAGAATTCATTTTCTTTAGCCACCTCATTAACAAAATTAAACAACTTCATTACTTGAGGCTCTCCATCAAAGGCTTTTAATTTTGCTAGATTTTTATAATACTCAGTTACAGTCCCTTCTATATATGCAGTATTCATAACCTTATCTACATATTCAGCAATATATTCTCCCTCTTTTGCATTGGTGAAACGAACATCAAATACAACTTTACATAAATCTGGAATAGATGAAGTATTTTCTCCAGCATGGATGACACTTGTTATAACTGTAGTTCCTTTATTTAAATCTGTTAATTTCATCATCTCATTTATTTTATATACAGCTTCATGAATAGCATTTTTCCCTTTTGTAAATTCATTTCCAGCATGCCCTCCAAGTCCTTTTATTGTTGCAAAAAATGTATACTGAGCTTTACGTCCTACACATAAACTATTTGTTATATGCCCTGTTTCCATATTAAAAGCACAAATTGCCCCTCTGCTCTCATTTTCATAGAATAAATCTGCATCATTTCCTATATGATCAGATTCCTCTTCTCCTGCATACATTATTTTTATTGGATGCTCATTGTATCCAATTGAATTTAAAGCTTTTACTGCATAAAGAGAAATTAATATCCCACCTTTCATATCTAATACCCCAGGACCAAATGCTTTTCCATCCTCTATTTTAAACGGTTTTTCTCCAAATGAGCCTGTACGATGTACTGTATCTGTATGCCCTGAAAAAATAATAGGAGCAGTTCCTCTCTCTTTCCCCAACATCCCTACTAATATCCCTGCTTTATCTGATGCTACTTCTTTTATATAGCATTCAAATCCCTCTTCTTCAAATTCTTTTCTCAACCATTCCTGAGCTTTTTCTACATTTTCTTTTTCATTATAATGTCCTTCGAGGTTGACAAAAGTCTCCCATTTTTTTAGCATTTCCTCTCTATGTTCCTCTATAAAATTATTTATTTCATTATAATATTTATTCATATTTATTTTCTCCTTTTATTTTTTAAATTTTTTATCTAAGTTCAAACCTGTTACTACAAAAAGAACTGCTGCTGTTACCAATGGAGTAAACATATATGGCAACATATCTATTGTATCTACTCCTAAAAATCCTGTTACTGTCAAAGGATTAGAATTCCAAGGAACAAGAAGTCCACTTAAAAGACATCCTACAGACATAGCACGAGTTAAATCCCATTTGCTCAAATTAGCTTTTTCATATACTGGCGTCATCAGACTTCCTGTAAATACAAATGAAAAGTTTCCAGAAGCTGATGTTATATTAGAAATAAATCCAAGTATAACTGTACAAATTGTTCCTCCAAGACGTCCTTTAACTTTTTTTGTCAAAGGTTCTACTACTTTATCTATTATCCCTGCTGTATTTAAAATTCCAAATAATCCAAAGGCAAAAACAAATAAAAATGCTGTTCCTGACATGCTTGTAATTCCTCCACGACTGAATATCTGCTTTATAAATGCATTATCACTATTAAGTACAAATCCTCCCCACATACTTTGAACTACATTTTTAAAACTCTGTCCCTGATACAGCCATGCTACTAAAAATCCTGAAATACTTCCACTTAATATTGAAGGAATTGATGGAACTTTCTTCAACAACATAATTAATACTACAACCATTGGAATCAAAGGTATTATTCCTAATTTGTAACTACTGTCTATTCCTTTTACAACTTCATTTATTACTGTAATATCAGCCATAGAGTAGTCAACATTTCTTCCCATCATAAAATATATTACTCCACATATTAAAGCTGCTGGCAATGTTGTTATTGCCTGATATTTTATACTATCAAATAAATCGATACCCACTGTTCCAGCAGCAACATTTGTACTGTCTGATAATGGCGATATAGCATCTCCAAAATATGCTCCTCCTATTATTGGAGCAGCTATAATCAGTGGATTTATTCCCATGCTTAACCCTACTCCCATTAGAGCTACACCAGCTGTTCCACAAGCATTCCATGTTCCTATTAAAGCTCCAACACATAATACTATTGTCATTGGAACTAATGACTTAGCTGCGAAAGTCATTAATCCTGTCTGTAGTTCTTTATAAGTATATCCCAGCCTCATACATAATGGAATTGCTATCATCCATGAAATTAAAAATAACGGCTGTGTTCTTGCTCCTAAAAAAACTGCTGGAATCATAATAACAGAAAATGATAATATCACGGTAAATAATGCATAACTAAAACTCAATTCTTTTTTCATAGTCCCTCCCCTTAAATTAAAAACTTAAATTAAGCCTAATTGACTTAAAGTAAATATCCAAATAAAAATTGTAAAAATAGATACTACTGATGTAAATACCACCAGCTGAGCTGCTAAATCTGCATCTGAATCCATTGCACTTGCTAAATTAAAAGATGTAATTGCACATGGAGCAACGAATATACACATAAGACCTATTAAATCTCCCCCTCTGAATCCAAGCCATATAGATATAGGTATTAATATAGCTGGAACTATTATCAGTCTGCATACAACTCCTGTCACGATACTTTTAATATTTTCATAGACAGCTCCGAAATTAAATAACCCTCCCATTACAATCAAAGCTACTGGTGTACCGCATCTCCCTAAATCACGAAATATATTGGCTATTAAATCTGGATATTTTATTCCAAATAAATGAGTCAAACATCCAAGTATAGCTGCTATGACATAAGGATTTTTTATAACTCCTTTTGCTATCTGTTTAAAACTTATTTTCCCTCCTTCCCTAAACATTTCTAAAGTGATAACTGACAATATATTCTGCACTGGGACTATTACTGCTATCAACAATGAAATTGCCCCAATATTTCCTTCTCCACATAGTGCTGTACCTATCAATGTTCCAAAAATAACAAAGTTTGTATGAAAAATTCCATGTATTAAAGCTCCTCTTTTCTTTTTACCTTTTGTTACTGGTATAGCTGCTATAAATGAAATTCCAAGTATAATAAACTGAGTTATTACTGCAAACATCAATAGTTTTCCATTAAAAACTTCTGCTATATTTGCCCCGTAAATGTTATAGTATAAAGATATTGATAAAAATGTTTTAAAGCATAAAGTATTCATCTTATTTAAAGTATGCTCATCTACCATTTTTATTCTTTTCAAAAAATTTCCCATCACCAACATAACAAACATTGGCAGCACTGCACTTAAAGCAGTTTGAAAGCTATTCATATTTTATCCCTCTCTTATTTCTCTGGTTCTATGTTCTGCCTATTTTCTATAATACTTTTATAAACTTCTGGATCTGTATCTCCCTCAGTGCTGAACAAAAGTATTATTGAATTTTCATTCAATTTCATATCCTCTTTTATATCTTCCAGTTCCTTCTTTTCCAGTAATAATGCTGTTATTCCTAAGGTTACTGCTCCTGATTCCCCTGATATTATTTTTCTGTCCTTTCCTATTGGATTTGCCATCATTCTCATTCCCTTAGCAGCTGTAAAATCTGGACATGAAAAATAATAATCTGAATATTCTCTCAGTATCGGCCATGTAACTGTGCATGGTTCTCCACAGTTTAAACCTGCCATTATTGTTTCCCCAGTCCCTGTTGCTGCATGAGGTTCACTGTCATTTACTCTTGCTGATTCATAGATACAGGCAACCTCTTTAGGTTCCACTACTGCAAATACAGGTTTATTATCCTTATATCTATTTTTTAAATATCCCATTATTCCTCCAGACATTGCTCCTACTCCTGCCTGCAAAAATATATGTGTTGGTGCTTCTATTTCCATTTCTTCCATTTGTTCTGCTGCTTCTGCACCCATAGTTGTATATCCTTGAATTATCCATTTTGGTATCTCCTGATATCCTTCCCATGAAGTATCCTGTACTAAATACCAGCCATTTTCTTCACTCATTTTTGATGCAAATCTTACTGTATCGTCATACCCCATATTTGTTATTGTTACTTCTGTATCTCCCATATTTCTTATTGCCTGTGCCCTTGTTTCTGACGAACCTTTTGGCATAAAGACCACTGCTTTACAGCCTAATTGTGCTGCTGACCATGCTACTCCCTTTCCATGATTTCCATCTGTTGCTGTTATAAAAGTCATATCTGATATCTTTTCTCTTATTTCTTCTGATTTTAAATCTGAAAAGCTTATATCCTCTATATTTAATCCCAGTTTTTTACATACCACTCTGCTAAGAGCATATATTCCTCCCAATCCTTTAAATGCCTTCAACCCAAAACGATATGATTCATCTTTTACAAGTATTTCTTTTACTTTCAATTTTTCGGCTAAGCTTTTTAACCTTACTAAAGGTGTTCTTTTATAACTGTCTAAAGACTGATGAAAACTTTTTACTTTTTCCATATCTTCCACTGCTAAGAATCTTATCTCTGCTTCATCTGATATTTTTTCATTTTTTATGATATCTACATAAAATTTATCCTTCCATTCTTTCATAAAACTTTCCTCCCGTAATTTACTTGCTTTAAATAAAAGCAAGTTTCATGCCATATCTATTTTATTTTTCCACATAAAAAAACAGAGAAATTTTCACAGTTTCTCTCTGTAAATAATTTCTCTGTTATCATTTTGATATCAGCTCTTTATTTTTAATCATATTGAAATGATACCTTGTTATCATTTCAATAACAGAACGGAATTACAATAATTATAGTTCATATACTTTTATCTTTCTGTATAAGGTAGCTATTCCAATTCCTAATTTCTTTGCTATTTCCTGTTTTGCCTCTGGTGAATATCCATAAATATTCAAAAGTTTTTCTATCATTCTTTTTTCCATATGTTCCAAATTAAAATTTTCTTCCTCATCTATTGTAATATGTTTTCCTAAAACTTTATGAGGAAGCAGCCTGAAGTTTATTACTTCTGTATATTTCATCATATTAACTACATATTCCATACTATTTTGCAGCTCTCTTACATTTCCAGGCCATGAATATTCTTCCATCTTTCTCCAGAAATTTTGATCTATACCACTCACTGTCTTATTCAGTATACTGCTGTATTTATCTATAAAATTTTTAGCTAATATTTTTATATCCTCTTTTCTTTCTCTCAAAGGTGGTAACTTTATAGGAATGACATTGAGTCTATAGTACAGGTCTTCCCTAAACTCACCTTTTGTCACTAATTCTTCCATATTTTTATTAGTTGCTGCAATTAATCTTACATCTATTTTTATTACTTGGTTGCTTCCCAATCTTGTAATTTCTTTTCTTTCCAAAACACGCAGTAATTTCACTTGTAAATATGATGGCATATCTCCAACTTCATCTAAAAACAGAGTTCCTCCCTGAGCAAGCTGGAATAATCCAGTCTTTCCATTTTTCTTTGCTCCTGTAAAAGATCCCTCTTCATAACCGAAAAGCTCACTCTCTATTAGGTTTTTCTCAAATGAAGCACAGTTTACTGGAATAAATGGAAAATCTTTTCTTGCACTGAAATTATGTATAGCACTTGCATAAAGTTCTTTTCCTGTTCCGCTTTCTCCTGTTATCAGCACGTTAGAATCAGCCAGAGCTATCCTTTTCGCAAACTCTTTTACTTCTATACTTTTTTCATCTACAGTTATAATATCATCAAAGCTGTACTTTCCATTTCCTAATGTTTTTACATGTTCCTTTAGATTTTGAATTATTATTTTTGAAAGATTAAGTTTTTCTGTAAGCTTATAAATATCTATCAATTCATTAAGAAGGGATATTCCTCCTATGACTTTTCCATCTTCATAGATAGGGACCATATTTACAAGATATTCTACATCTCCCATCTTTCTGTGAGCTCCCAGTTCCATTTTTTCATCTTTTACAACATCAGTAAGACGGCTTCCAGGACGAACTTCAGAAAGATATCTCCCTATTATATTTTTCTCTTCTACTTTTGTTATTCTTGTATATGCAGGGTTTATATATCTCACTACCCCTTCTTTATCTACTATTAGTATTCCGTCATAAAGTGAATCAAATATAAGTTTTGCATATCCTGTTATTTTTATCATATTATTCTCCATTCCACATTTTCAAACTTTCATGTCTCAATTTAAGTTTTTCCTCTGGAGTTTTTTTCCAATAATCATTACACAAGCCTCCCTCCCAGTCTCCATACATTGGGTTAGGAAGAACTATATATTTAACTCCATATTTATCTTTATTTTTATCCACATGTTTTATTCTTTCATCATTACCTTTTTTTCTAACTTCAGAATCGAAATCATCTAGATTATCTCCAAGAAGCAGTACTATTTCATACCCATTTTTTTCTATCTGATCTCTTCTTTCTGCTTTATCTGAGGTATCCTTTACCAATAAAAGTGTTTCCTCAGTAACTTCTGGAAATCCTAAAGCTATTAGATTTTCCTTTATAGCATCAAATTCCTTGTGAGAACGATTAGATATATAAAACATTTTCCCACCATTTTCATTTACATATTTTGAAAATTCTACAGCTCCAGGGATAGCTTCTGCTTCTCTAGCTTGAGCCCATTTGTGCCATGCCTCTGAACTGTATGTCACTCCATTTTCTATCTGCCATCCTGCCATTTTTCCATTATCTATCAATGTTTCATCAAGATCAGAAACCACTGCCTTTTTCTTTCCATCTTTTGTTTTTGTATTATCAAAAGATAATTTTGCTGTATTAAAAGTCTGATATACTAATGCTCTGTATTCTCCTGACTTCTGCATCCAAAGAGTAGCAAGCACCATTTGGTCAGTAAGCTTTCCATTCATATTATCTTTTAATTCTTTTCCAAATAAAAGACTTGTAATTATAAATAGACCCAAAATTATTTTTTTCAATTTTATGCCCCCATTTTTATATATTTTCTATATCAATTATACTATAAGAATCTATTATTTCAAGAATACATTTTTTTATTCCTAATAAAAAAGAATGACTGAAAGCTAAATTTTACTTTAAGTCATTCTATATATCAAAATTTATTTTTCTAAATAATATATACTTATATTATATTAAAAATATGATCTCTTACTCTTCTGTAATGATTTAAAATATCCATATAACTTGTAGTTAGCATAGCTATTGGATTTTCCTGTCCACCATCTTGAAGATGTACCTGCTTTGCTTTCCTGTATTTTTCAGTTATTTTGTTAGCTTTAGTTATTGCTTTCATAAGTATATCTCTATTTTTTAAAGCATAAGCTGTATTTACATTTCTAAACAGTTCTCTTGTATCTTCATTAAATTCCTTCAATGTACTTTTTTCTTCATCAGTAAGACTTATAGAATTATCCTGAAGCTTTTTAAGGGAATTAGTTACTCTCATTAGATAATCACTGATAGTTTCATATTCATCACATACTTCAAGATTGTTTCTTGTATCCATTTTCATTGTGTCCGTTATATTCTTATTCAATATAACAAAGTTAGCATCTGTTATTTCTTTCTGGAAGAGATCTAAATCATCTTCTATTTTTCTCATCTGAGCAACTTTTTCTTCTGTGATAAATTCATTGTTTACATAAATATTGTCCAGCGTCCCAAACATCTCTTCAATATATTTCCCCATTGTAAGTATCTCTGTTTTTGTCTGTCCCACTACAACACTTGGGGTTTTAAGCATAAGAAAATCAATCTTAGTAACTCTATCATCTTTCTTCCCATCATCTTTTACTATTTTAGTTAAAAGATCAGCCATAACTCCTATAAAAGGTGTAAAGATCAACACATTTACCACATTAAACATTGTATGAGCTGTAGCTATTGCCATAGTCATATTAGTCTCTGGACTTCCAAAATTTGAAAGAAATTTCAGATAATATGGAAATACTGCTGTTACCCATATAACTCCCAGTGTATTTATGATAGTGTGAGCATAGGCAGCTCTTTTAGCATTTACATTTGCATTTAATGTAGCAAGTATAGCAGTAATAGTTGTTCCTACATTTTCTCCAAGTACCAGAGCAACTGCTGTTGGATAATCAATAAGCCCCTGAACTGCAAGAGTTATTGTGATTCCCAGTGTAGCAGATGATGACTGAACAATAGCTGTAATCAGTGCTCCAATAGCTGCAACTTTTACTACTCCAAAATATGTATCAGCAGAAAACATATGAAACATACTTACAAATTCCGGCATACTTCTTACAGGCTTCAATCCATTACTCATTAATTGAAGTCCCAAGAAAATCATTCCAAGTCCCATAAAAGTAAGAGCCTTAGTCTTTGCTCTATCTCCTTTTAAGAACATATACAATATAGCCCCTGCTCCAACAATCGGCAGACCATATTTTCCTATATTAAGTACAAGTATCCATCCTGTTATTGTTGTTCCTATGTTAGCTCCAAATATTACTCCTAGAGCTTGTTTCAGTGTTAATAATGAAGCATTTACGAATCCAATTGTCATAACAGTACTCACTGATGATGACTGAACAAGCATAGTTACTCCCATTCCCATAAGTATAGCCATAACTCTGTTTGTTGTCAGCAGTGCAAGTATTTTCTTCAACCTCTGCCCCGCTAATTTCTGCATTCCTGATGACATATTGTCCATTCCATAAAGAAATATCCCCAGTCCTCCAAGAACATTAAAAATGATATCTAAATACATTCTTCCTCCTAAGTTTTAATAAACATCTTCAACTGAAAAATATATTATCATTCTAATGTTATTCTATTGTTAATTCTATGTAAAAATTGTGTAAAAAAATCATATTTAAGTTCAAAGTACTATTTTTACTAGCTTTGGAAAGAATATTTTTATTTAAATTTCTATATTTTTTTATATTCCAGTGTAAAAAATATGTGAAATAAAAAGATGATATGAAAATAAATTCATATCACCCTAATATTTTTATTGAAATTTCAGACTAATCTTTTAAGTATTTTTCAAACCAGTTAGTCATTTCTTCAAGTCTTCTTACTCTATGTTTTGGTTTTCCACTTCTTGATAGTTCATGGTTTTCTCCTCTGAACATACAAAGTCTAGCTTCTACACCATGGTATTTTAAAGCTGTAAACATTTGAATTCCTTCAGCAAGCCAGCATCTATAGTCCTCTTCTGAATGAATAAATAGTGTAGGTGTTTTAGCTTTATCTGCATATTTCATTGGTGAATGCCACCATAATTTTTCCTGATTAATCCAAGGAGTTGAAGCATTCTGATCAGCATTGAAATAGTATCCAATATCTGTAGTTCCAAATTTAGATATCCAGTTAGCTATACTTCTTTGAGAAGCAGCACATCTGAATCTGTCAGTATGTCCAATTATCCAGTTAGTCATAAATCCACCATATGACCCCCCAGTTACTCCTACTCTGTCAGCTTTGATTGGATATTTTTCCAATACTACATCTGTAAATTTCATTAAATCATCATAGTCAATAGTTCCATATTTTCCTCTGATATCAGCAAAGGCATTTCCTCTACCATCTCCACCACGAGGATTACAGAAGAATACAAAGTATCCCATGTTTGCCCAAACCTGCATTTCATGGTAGAATACTTCTCCAAATACAGTTTTTGGTCCTCCATGAATATCAAGAATAGCTGGGTAAGTTTTTGTTTCATCATAGTCTACAGGTTTTAATACCCATCCTTCTATTTCTATTCCATCATTTACAAAATTACATTTTTCAGGGATAGAAAGTTTTTTATCTGTATATACATTTTCATTAAATGAAGTAAGCTGAGTTTCTTCTCCATCTTTTAAGCTGTATATTTCTTGAAGTTTGATTCCTCTAAGTCCGACAAAAAGAATTTCATCTCCATGTACATCATATACATCTACTGATCCGTTAGCTTTAGTCAGCACTGTTTCATTCCCAGCAAGGTCTATAGTATTCAAGAAAGAATCTTTAAACACAGTAGTTGGGAAGTATAGTTTTCCATTAACTACTCTGTAAGCTTTTCCTCCTCCATATCTACAGTCTGAACCAACAGTATTTATCATCCATGTATCATGTTTTTTCAGCAATTCAACTTTTCCATTTTTGATAACATAGAAACTTGGATTTTGGTTCATACCATATTCTTTGCAGTCATTTAAGGCACATATAACAGCATCTTCTAAGAATTCAGCATAGCTTACTCTAAAGTTTGCATCTATTGGAAGAAGTGTTTCTGTTTTTTTAGAAGCTATATCATAGCAGAAGATTCCTTCTCTCTGCTCCAATTTTCCTTCAAATACATTTCCAACATAAAGTACTTTTCCATCTTTGTATGAGAAATAAGTCACAACAGTATGTTCGCAAGTCAATGGTGTAACTTCATTAGATACTCTGTTATATAGATAAAGTCTGTTTCTTTTTTGGTTAGTGAACCCTCCACCATTGCTCCAGAATGGAATTTCATCAAGAACTTCATAGTCTTTTTCCTCTTTTAATTTTGCAATAGCTTTAGTTCTCTCTTCTCCAGTCATTTCATTTAAATTAATTCCATAGTTATCATATTTAGCTGTAAGAACAAAGTTATCTTTGTCTATCATCTTTATAGCAGTAACCATAAGAGGAATCTGCATATATTTGTCAGCTTCTCCTCCATTGATATCTATTGAATAATAAGCAGTCCATTTTTCCCCTTGACTTACTTTCTCTTTCAGTTTAGCATCTCTTGCAGCTGGAAAAATAATTGTTGAATTATCTATCCATAAAAATGATCTTTCCTCATTTAAAGATGTCAATTTTGAATATTTTTTAGTTTTATTATTTAGAAGCCAGATATTAGATTGATAATTGTTATCATCATAATTTGTAGTATTTACTACAAAACCTGCATTTTCTCCATTTGGTGAAAATTCAAGATTAGAAAGATATTTGTAGTCTAAAAAATCTTTTAACTTTAGGTTTTCCATTTGTGTGCCTCCATGATTTTAATTGTTTAGTGTCTGAATTATCTCATATTATATATTAGATTCAAGGACTTTACAATTGATTATTTATATTTTTTTATTTGCATAAATTCTATTTTTGACAACACTCTTTTCATTTTAAAAAAAGAATTGCTTATTTTCACAATGAACAACTCCTTTTGTTTTTCTATTGTTTGCAGGCAGAATAAAAATAAATTCA
>OGER01001647.1_pt1 | contig 15961 bp, 8 predicted proteins | sample 1570691 | NCBI WGS metagenome assembly OGER01 (sample SAMEA2582143, study PRJEB24529) | metagenome | biome: Human gut stool | place: China | collected 2011
CGTCGCAGAGCGTATCTCCGGTCGTCGTGTTCTTCAGGCCCACCGCAGCCGCGATGTCGCCGGAATAGACGGTCTGGAGATCTTCTCTGTGATTGGCGTGCATCAAAAGGATGCGGCCCAGACGCTCGCGCTGGCCCTTGGTGGAGTTCAGGACGGATTTGCCGGCTTCGATCGTGCCGGAATAGACACGGAAGAACGCCAGACGGCCGACGTAGGGGTCGGTCATGATCTTGAAGGCCAGAGCGGAGAAGGGCTCATCATCGCTGGGATGACGGTCCTCTTCCTCATCGGTCTTGGGGTTGGTGCCCTTGATGGCCGCAACGTCGGTAGGAGCCGGCATGTAGTCAACAATGGCATCCAGCAGCTTCTGAACGCCGCGGTTCTTGTAGGAGGAGCCGCAGACAACGGGAACGATCTCGTTGGAGATGGTAGCCTTGCGCAGAGCAGCCTTGATTTCTTCCTTGGTCAGCTCCTCGCCTTCCAGGTACTTCATCATCAGCTCTTCGTCGGTCTCGGCAACAGCCTCGATCAGGATGTTGCGGTACTCCTCAGCCTGCTCGACCATATCCTCAGGGATGGGCTCAGTGCGCATATCGTTGCCCATGTCGTCGTAGTAGACCTCAGCGTTCATATCGACCAGGTCAACGATACCGCGGAAGGTATCCTCCTGACCGATAGGCAGCTGGATGGCCACGCCGTTGGCGTGCAGACGATCGTGCAGCATCTTGATGCAGCGGAAGAAGTCAGCACCCATGGTGTCCATCTTGTTGACGTACACCATACGGGGGACTTTGTACTCATCAGCCTGACGCCAGACGGTCTCAGACTGAGGCTCGACACCGCCCTTAGCAGCCAGAACGGTCACAGAACCGTCCAGGACGCGCAGAGAACGCTGGACCTCAACAGTGAAGTCAACGTGGCCCGGGGTGTCGATGATGTTGATGCGGTGACGATTCTTCTTGAATGCAACAGGGTCCTTCTGAGTCTCAGAGTGGCTCCAGTAGCAAGTGGTAGCTGCGGAGGTGATGGTGATACCACGCTCCTGCTCCTGAACCATCCAGTCCATGGTAGCGCCGCCGTCGTGAACCTCGCCGATCTTGTGGTTGATGCCGGTGTAGTACAGAATACGCTCGGTAGTGGTGGTCTTACCAGCATCGATGTGGGCCATAATGCCGATATTTCTCGTCATCTGAAGAGAAACTTCTCTGGGAGTAGCCATGAAATTAACCTCCTACAGAACAGATCAATAACGGAAATGAGCGAAAGCCTTGTTGGCCTCGGCCATCTTGTGGGTATCCTCGCGCTTCTTCACGGCGTTGCCGGTGTTGTTGGCAGCATCCATGATCTCAGCAGCCAGGCGCTGGGCCATGGTCTTCTCACCACGGCTGCGGCTGTAAGCAGTCAGCCAGCGCAGGCCCAGAGTCTCGCGGCGAGCGGGGCTGACCTCCAGGGGGACCTGGTAGTTAGCGCCGCCAACACGGCGGGTCTTGCACTCGAGGCTGGGCATGATGTTCTCCATCGCCTTCTCGAAAGTCTCGAGAGGATCGTTGCCAGTCTTCTCCTGGATCATGGAGAAAGCCTCGTAAACGATCTTCTGAGCGACGCCCTTCTTGCCGTCCAGCATGACGCTGTTGACCAGACGGGTGACCATCTTGGAATTGTAAATAGGATCAGCTAAGACATCGCGCTTAGCAATGTTACCTCTTCTAGGCATCTTTCTTCCCTCCTTCACAGAATGATATCATCGGTACTCGAAAGTAATAAAACTCCCGTTGTGTCACAAAGAGCTGACCTTACATAAACTGTTGCCCTCCGCACGTTTCTGCGGACTTGTTATTTATATAATGGAAAGCCGTTTATGGCGGTTCGTTCCTCAATTACTTCTTTGCAGCACCGGCCTTAGGACGCTTTGCGCCGTACTTGGAGCGGGCCTGATTACGGCCTGCAACACCCTGGGTATCCAGAGTACCACGGATGATGTGGTAACGCACACCGGGGAGGTCCTTAACACGACCGCCACGGATCAGCACGACGGAGTGCTCCTGCAGGTTATGGCCGATACCGGGAATGTAAGAGGTGACCTCGATACCATTCGTGAGGCGGACACGGGCGACCTTACGCAGAGCAGAGTTAGGCTTCTTGGGGGTCATGGTACGGACTGCAGTGCAGACACCGCGCTTCTGGGGGCTGTTCAGATCAGAATACTGTTTCTTCTGAGAGTTGTAAGTCTTCAGCAGTGCGGGAGCAGTGCTCTTCGTAGCCAGGACCTGACGGCCTTTGCGTACAAGCTGGTTAAAAGTAGGCATTGGTTTTCTCCTTTCTTAATGATGAACATCGGATGTTTTCCGACTTTTTTGCCGCACTATCCCTGTGTGGGACGCGCAACAGTTATATAATACCCGTTTTCATCAGGAATGTCAACAGTTTTTCCAATATTTTTTTGTTTTATTCGCCGAAAGGTTTTCTGCTGTCTTTTAGGGCAAAGCAGTCGGTTATAACCTCTCAGTCTGCTTCGCAGACAGCTCCCCTACCGAGGGGAGCCTCTGGCGAAGAGGGAAAGCTTTCCGATATGCCAAAGCCTCCCCTCGATAGGGGAGGTGGCACGGCGTCAGCCGTGACGGAGAGGTTCATCCAAAAAGAGCCGCCTTCGCGGATACTCTCCACAAAAGCGGCTCTCATATTTACTTTAAGAGAACTGTGACGGGAAGCTTACTGCCGTGCGGCAGCTGCCAGCTCAGCGGTGACCTCGGCGTCGCGCTCTTCCTCACGGCGCTTCAGGTCCTCACGCACCTCCGGGAGACCGGTACCTGCGGGGATGAGCTTACCGATAATGACGTTCTCCTTCAGACCGGCCAGCGGATCGACCTTGCCCTTGATGGCGGCCTCGGTCAGCACGCGGGTGGTCTCCTGGAAGGAGGCGGCAGACAGGAAGGACTCGTTTGCCAGAGCAGCCTTGGTGATGCCCAGCAGCACCTGCTGATACTCGACCAGCTTGATGCCCTGCTCACCGGCGTCGATGCGCTTCTGCAGCTCGGCGTTGACGTTCTCGACTTCCAGACGGTTTGCCAGAGCACCGCCGATGAGGTCGGAAGAACCGGAGTCGGTCACGCGGACCTTGCGGCACATCTGACGGACGATGACCTCGATATGCTTATCGTTGATCTCAACGCCCTGCAGACGGTAGACCTTCTGGACCTCGCTGATGAGGTAGTTCTGAACATCGCTCAGACCCTTGATGGCCAGGATGTCCTGAGGATACAGGACGCCTTCACGGGTGATGATGTCGCCCTTCTCCACGCGGTCGCCCGGCATCACGCGTGCGTGCTGGGTGAACGGGATGGAGTAGTTCTTGACGGCCTCAGCGCCGTTCTCGTCCTTGCCGGTGACCTTGATGACGACGTTCTTCTTGGTATCGTCGTGAGAGACGACGCCGGAGATCTCGCTCATGATGGCCATGCTCTTGGGACGGCGGCTCTCGAACAGCTCCTCGACACGGGGAAGACCCTGAGTAATATCTTCAGCAGATGCGATACCGCCGGTATGGAAGGTACGCATGGTCAGCTGAGTACCGGGCTCGCCGATGGACTCTGCGGCGATGACGCCGATGGACTCGCCCAGCTGGACGGGCTCACCGTTTGCCATATCGCTGCCGTAGCAGTGTGCGCAGACGCCGATCTTGGCGCGGCAGGTCAGCAGGCTGCGGATCTTCAGCTTGGTGATGCCTGCGGCCTCGATGTCGTTTGCATCGTAGAGGTCGATCATCTTGCCTTCGGGAACGATGACCTTGCCGGTGACGGGGTCGAGGACATCGCCCACGGCATAACGGCCGATGATACGCTCACGGAAGCTCTCGATCTTCTCCTTGCCCTCGTGGATCTCGGAGACCCACAGGCCGTCGGTGGTGCCGCAGTCGATCTCGCGGACGATGACTTCCTGAGAGACATCGACCATTCGACGGGTCAGGTAGCCGGAGTCAGCGGTACGCAGAGCGGTATCGGCCAGACCCTTACGAGCGCCACGAGCGGAAACGAAGTATTCCAGGATATTCAGACCTTCGCGGTAGTTCGCACGAATGGGCATCTCGATGGTCTTACCGGCAGTGTTTGCCAGCAGGCCGCGCATGCCGGCCAGCTGCTTGATCTGGTTCATAGAACCACGCGCACCGGAGTCTGCCATCATGAAGATCTCGTTGTCCTCGGGCAGGTTTGCCGCCAGAGCCTTGGAGACCTTATCGGTGGTAGCCTGCCAGATGTTGATGGTCTGGGAGTAGCGCTCGTTCTCGGAGATCAGGCCGCGGTTGAACAGCTTGCTGACCTGAGAGACCTGCTTGTCGGCGTCGGCGATCAGCTCGTCCTTCTGGGGCGGGATGACAGCGTCGCAGACAGCGACGGAGATAGCGGACAGCGTAGAGTACTTGTAGCCCTGTGCCTTGATGGCGTCCAGCATCTTTGCACACTTGCGGCTGCCGTTGCGGGTCATGCAGCGGGAGATGATGTCGGGCAGGGTCTTCTTGGTCACGCGGAAGCTGACCTCGTACTCCAGCCAGTGCTCAGGGTCGGTGCGGTCGATATAGCCCAGATTCTGAGGCACGGGGTTGTTGAAGATGATGCGGCCGACGGTAGCGTCCACCAGACCGGTGCGCTCCACGCCGTCGATGACCATGGTGCGGCGCACCTTGATGGGTGCGTGCAGGGTGACGATGTGCTCAGCGTAAGCCATCAGAGCCTCGTTCTCATCGCGGAACACCTTGCCTGCGCCCTCTTCGTTCTCACGAACGGTGGTCAGGTAGTAGCTGCCCAGGATCATATCCTGCGTAGGAACGGTGACAGGTGCGCCGTCAGAGGGCTTCAGCAGGTTGCCGGAAGCCAGCATCAGCATCTTGGCCTCGCGGCAGGCATCCTCGCCCAGGGGCAGATGGACTGCCATCTGGTCGCCGTCGAAGTCGGCGTTGAATGCGGTACAGGCCAGGGGGTGCAGCTTGATGGCACGGCCCTCGACCAGCACGGGGTTGAAGGCCTGGATGCCCAGACGGTGCAGGGTAGGTGCGCGGTTCAGCAGGACGGGGTGGCCCTTGATGACAGTCTCAAGGCTGTCCCAGACCTCGGGCTTTGCGCGCTCGACCATCTTGCGGGCAGACTTGATGTTGTTGGCAACACCCTTCTCGACCAGGTCCTTCATGACGAAGGGCTTGAACAGCTCCAGAGCCATCTCCTTGGGCAGACCGCACTGGTCCATCTTCAGCTCAGGGCCGACGACGATAACGGAACGGCCGGAGTAGTCAACACGCTTGCCCAGCAGGTTCTGACGGAAGCGGCCCTGCTTGCCCTTCAGCAGATCGGAAAGGCTCTTCAGTGCGCGGTTGTTGGGGCCGGTGACGGGACGGCCGCGGCGGCCGTTGTCGATGAGGCTGTCAACTGCTTCCTGCAGCATACGCTTCTCGTTGCGCACGATGATGTCAGGAGCGCCCAGCTCCAGCAGGCGGCGCAGACGGTTGTTGCGGTTGATGACGCGGCGGTACAGGTCATTCAGGTCGGAGGTGGCGAAGCGGCCGCCGTCCAGCTGGACCATGGGGCGCAGGTCAGGCGGCAGCACGGGCAGCACGTCCATGACCATCCACTCGGGGCGGTTGCCGGAAACGCGGAAAGCCTCGACGACTTCCAGACGCTTCAGGATACGCACCTTCTTCTGGCCGGAGGACTTCTCCACCTCGGCAGTCAGCTCAGCGCTGAGCTGGTCGAGGTCGATCTCCTTCAGCAGGTCCTGAACGGCCTCAGCACCCATCGCAGCCTCGAACTCGTCGCCGTAGCGCTCGCGCATCTCGCGGTACTCTTTCTCGGTCAGCAGCTGCTTCTTTTCCAGCGGGGTCAGGCCGGGGTCGGTGACGATATAGCTTGCAAAGTAGAGGACCTTCTCCAGCAGGCGGGGGCTGATGTCCAGCATCAGGCCGATGCGGCTGGGGATGCCCTTGAAGTACCAGATGTGGCTCACAGGAGCGGCCAGCTCGATGTGGCCCATACGCTCACGGCGGACCTTGGCCTTGGTCACCTCGACGCCGCAGCGGTCGCAGATCTTGCCCTTATAACGGATGCGCTTATACTTGCCGCAGTGGCACTCCCAGTCCTTGGTAGGTCCAAAAATGCGCTCGCAGTACAGACCGTCGCGCTCCGGCTTCAGGGTGCGGTAGTTGATGGTCTCAGGCTTCTTCACCTCGCCATAGCTCCAGTTGCGGATCTGGTCAGGAGAGGCAAGGCCGATTTTGATCGAATCGAAGACGTTGTTTTCCATGAAACGAACCCTTTCTTAATCTTTATAGTCTCGATGATAACAGTTGACGTTGGAAGACCCGCTGCCCTCCCCTGCCCTGCGGCGGCAGCACGCGCACCGCGCAGGGAAACACAGCTTTCTCAAAGGGGCCTTATTATTCGTCGATGTTCACTTCGTCAGAAGCGGACTCTGCAGCGGCAGAGTTGTCATCCTCCAGCACGGAGGGATCATCGAAACCAGCATCGGCGTCCTTGATGGTGTAATCGTTCAGCAGCTCGTTCTCGTTGGCGACAGTCTCGGTGCCGGCAACATCACGCATATCGAAGCCGGTCTCTTCGTCGTCGAAGTTCTGGCGCATATCGATCTCGTTGCCTTCCTTGTCCTGGACCACGACGTCCAGACCCAGAGACTGCAGTTCCTTGAGCATGACGCGGAAGGACTCGGGGATGCCCGGCTGCGGGATGGGCTCGCCCTTGACGATGGCCTCGTAGGTCTTGACACGGCCCTCGACGTCATCGGACTTGACGGTCAGGATCTCCTGCAGGGTGTAAGCAGCACCGTAAGCTTCCAGAGCCCAGACCTCCATCTCGCCGAAGCGCTGGCCGCCGAACTGGGCCTTGCCGCCCAGAGGCTGCTGGGTGACCAGAGAGTAGGGGCCGGTGGAACGGGCATGGATCTTATCGTCAACGAGGTGATGCAGCTTGAGGTAGTACATATAACCGACGGTAACGCGGTTATCGAACTTCTCACCGGTACGGCCATCGTAAACGGTGGTCTTGCCGTCGCGGTCCAGCTCGATCTTGGAGAAGTCGATGATGTGGCCCTTCTCGCCCATCAGCTTGGGGAGCTTGGTGGGATATGCAGGAGCATTCTCGCCGTGCCACATCTCGCGGGCGGTATCAAAGGTATCGCCGATGTCAGCCTCGCGGGCGGAGTCGAAGACGGGGGTCATGACCTTGATGCCGCAGGCCTTGGCAGCGTAGCCCAGGTTGACTTCCAGCACCTGACCGATGTTCATACGGGAAGGAACGCCCAGGGGGTTCAGCACGATGTCCAGCGGGGTGCCGTCGGGCAGGTAGGGCATATCCTCCTGCGGCAGGATGCGGGAAACGACACCCTTGTTGCCGTGACGGCCTGCCATCTTATCGCCGACGCTGATCTTGCGCTTCTGAGCGATGTAGCAGCGGACGACCTCGCGCACACCGGGCTGCAGCTCGTCGCTGTTCTCCGGGGTGAAGACCTTGACGTCCACGATGATGCCGTACTCGCCGTGAGGCACACGCAGAGAGGTGTCACGCACCTCGCGGGCCTTCTCGCCGAAGATGGCACGGAGCAGGCGCTCCTCAGCGGTCAGCTCGGTCTCGCCCTTCGGGGTGACTTTACCGACCAGAATATCACCGCTCTTGACCTCGGCACCGATGCGGATGATGCCGCGCTCGTCCAGGTCCTTCAGAGCATCCTCAGAGACGTTGGGGATGTCGCGGGTGATCTCTTCGGGTCCCAGCTTGGTGTCGCGGGATTCGGTCTCATATTCCTCAATGTGGATAGAGGTGTAAACGTCCTCACGGACGATCTTCTCGTTCAGCAGGACGGCGTCCTCGTAGTTGTAGCCCTCCCAGGTCATGAAGCCGATGAGGGCGTTCTTGCCCAGAGAGATCTCGCCGTTGCGCATTGCGGGGCCGTCGGCCAGCACCTGACCGGCCTTGACGTTCTCGCCCACCTCGACGATGGGGCGCTGGTTGATGCAGGTGCCTGCGTTGGAGCGGGCAAACTTGACCAGAGAATAGTTGTCCACGGCGCCCTGAGCGTTGCGCACCTCGACATGGTCAGCGTCCACCTTCTCAACGATGCCGTCGTTCTTTGCCAGAACAGCGGTGCCGGAGTCGGTAGCAGCCTTGTACTCCATACCGGTAGCAACGATGGGCTGCTGGGTGACCATCAGAGGCACTGCCTGACGCTGCATGTTGGAGCCCATCAGAGCACGGTTACAGTCATCGTTCTCCAGGAAGGGGATGCAGGCGGTAGCGACAGAGACCATCATTCGGGGCGAGACGTCCATATAATCGACCTTCTCGGCGTCGATCTCCAGAATGTCGTCGCGGCGGCGGGCAGAAACGCGGGCGCGCTTGAAGTGCTTGGTCTCGTCCAGAGGCTCGTTGGCCTGAGCAACGACGTACTCGTCCTCGACGTCAGCGGTCATATACTCGACCTCGTCGGTGACGACCTGATCGATGAGGCGGCCCTTCTCGTCGTAGGTCTTCTTGACCTTGCGGTAAGGAGCCTCAACGAAGCCGTACTCATTGATCTTGGCGTAGGATGCCAGATAGGAGATCAGACCGATGTTGGGGCCTTCAGGAGTCTCGATGGGGCACATACGGCCATAGTGGCTGTAGTGGACGTCGCGGACTTCGAAGCCTGCGCGGTCACGGCTCAGACCGCCGGGGCCCAGAGCAGACAGACGGCGCTTGTGGGTCAGCTCAGCCAAGGGGTTATTCTGGTCCATGAACTGGGACAGCGGAGAAGAACCGAAGAACTCCTTGATGGCGGCGACCACAGGACGGATATTGATGAGGGCCTGCGGAGTGATGACGCTCTGGTCCTGGCTCTGCAGGGTCATGCGCTCACGGATGACGCGCTCCATGCGGGAGAAGCCGATGCGGAACTGGTTCTGCAGCAGCTCACCGACGCTGCGGATGCGGCGGTTGCCCAGATGGTCGATGTCATCGGTGGTGCCGATGCCGTGGCCCAGGCCGTTCAGATAGTTGATGGAAGACAGGATGTCGGTCACGGTGACGGTGCGGCCGATGAGCTGGTCGTGGTTGCGGCGCAGCAGCTCCTTCTGCTCTTCCACATCCGAAGTGGTGTCGAGGATCTTCTTGATCTCCTCAAAGGAGCAGCGCTCGTTGATGCCGCACTCCTTGACATCGAAGGAGAAGAAGCCCTGAGCGTCAACACAGCCATTGGTGATGACCTTGACCTTCTTGCCCTCGACGTTCAGCACGACGACATTGACGCCGGCGTTGTCAGCGGCCTCAGCCAGCTGACGGGTGATCTTGGCATCCTTCTCGATGAGCAGTTCGCCGGTCAGAGGAGCGACGACGTTCTCCGCGGCGATGTGGTTCATGATGCGGCGTGCCAGAGACAGCTTCTTGTTCATCTTATAACGACCGAACCGGGACAGATCGTAGCGGCGGGGGTCGAAGAAGAGCATATTGATCTGGCTGGTAGCGGACTCCACCGTGGGAGGCTCACCGGGGCGCAGCTTGCGGTAGACTTCCAGCAGGCCTTCCTCGGTGTTCTTGGTGGTATCCTTTTCCAGAGTAGCAAGGATGCGCTCATCCTCGCCGAAGTAGTTCAGGATGTCCTCGTTGGAAGACAGGCCCAGTGCGCGGCAGAGCACGGTGACGGGCAGCTTGCGGTTCTTATCGATACGGACATAGAACACGTTGGAAGCGTCGGTCTCGTACTCCAGCCAGGCGCCGCGGTTGGGGTTCATGGTGGCGCTGTACAGGTCGTTGCCCACCTTATCGTGATCATGGCCGTAGAATACGCCGGGAGAACGGACCAGCTGGCTGACGATGGCGCGCTCTGCACCGTTGATGACAAAGGTGCCGGCGTCGGTCATCAGGGGGAAGTCGCCCATGAAGATCTCCTGGTCCTTCACCTCGCCGGTCTCCTTGTTCAGCAGACGGGCGGTAACGCGCAGGGGTGCTGCATAGGTCACGTCGCGCTCTTTGCACTCTTTGATGCTGTACTTGGGCTCTTTATCGAGACGGAAGTCCACGAAGCTCAGTGCCAGATTGCCGGTGTAGTCCTCAATGGTGCCGATGTCGTGGAAGACCTCTTTCAGGCCCTCGTCCAGGAACCACTGATAAGAGTTCTTCTGGACCTCGATGAGGTTCGGCATACTGATGACTTCGTCGATGTGGGAGAAGCTCATGCGCTCGGTCTTGCCGAGCTTGACGGGCTTGACTTTCATCATAAAATCAACCACTCCTTACTTTTATACTCTACGGATGTTGCAAAATGCAGGTCGAATTTGAGCAGACACACATAATTCGGCCTGCACTGCGCGCAGAAGTTCGGCGTTTTGCACAAACTTTTCGGTGGGACCCGTTCCGCTCATGCTGCGCAAACTCCCTTTTTGGCGCACTAGGCCATTATGTGATACTAATGCAGTATACACCCTGAAACCCCTGTTGTCAAGCCATTTTTCCGTTTTGAGGCAAAAAAATTCCCGGATGCCCTCTTTTATCGGACACCCGGGAACGTGTATGCTTTGCGTGATTTTGGGGTTGATTTTTTTGTTTTTTACGTTCCAGACAAAAACACCCTTGTGCATTTTGTCACCATTTACTCTTGCAATCCGGTTTATTCATCCAGATAATCCCGCAGACGCTTTGCACGGCTGGGGTGGCGGAGCTTGCGCAGGGCTTTGGCCTCGATCTGGCGCACCCGCTCCCGGGTGACGTTGAACTCCCGGCCCAGCTCTTCCAGCGTCCGGGCGCGGCCATCCTCCAGACCGAAGCGGAGGGCGATGACCCGCTCCTCCCGGGGCGTCAGGCTCTTGAGCACATTCATCAGCTCCCGGCGGAGCAGCTGCCGCCCGGCCTCGTCGGCGGGGACGCCTGCCTCATCGTCCTGGATGAAGTCCTCGAGGTGGGCGTCCTCCTCCTCCCCCACCGGCGTCTCGAGGCTGATGGGGTCCTGAGCCAGCTGTATCAGCTCCCGCACCCGGGCGGGCTCCATGTCCAGCTGGGCGGCGATCTCCTCGGCGGTGGGCTCCCGGCCTGTGCGGCGCAGCAGCTCTCCTGCCGTCTTCTTCACCCGGTTGATGCTCTCCACCAGATGCACCGGGATGCGGATGGTGCGGCCCTGGTCGGCGATGGCCCGGGTGATGGACTGGCGTATCCACCAGGTGGCGTAGGTCGAGAACTTGAAGCCCCGGTCCGGCTCGAACTTCTCCGCCGCCTTCATCAGGCCGAGGTTGCCCTCCTGGATCAGATCGAGGAAGGGCAGGCCCCGCCCGGCATACCGCTTTGCCACCGAGACGACGAGGCGGAGGTTCGCTTCGCTGAGACGGCGGCGGGCGTCCTCGTCCCCTGCCTGCGCAGCACGGGCAAGGGCGGCTTCCTCTTCCGCCGAGAGCAGCGGCACCCGGCCGATCTCTTTCAGATAGGTCTTCACCGGGTCGTCCAGCGCCACGCCTTCGGCGGACAGCTCATGCTCGAGCTTTCCGATCTGCTCTTCGTCCAGAAGCGGCAGCTCTGTCTCTTCCTCGGCCACCTGCACGCCCCGCGTCTCCAGTGCGGCATACAGCTCGTCCAGCCCCGCCGGGTCGAAGTCCTGCTCTTCCATGGCACGACTCACCTGCTCGGGCGTCAGGACATGGCGGCGGGGGCGTCCCGCCAGCATCTTCGCCATTTCTTCCGTCTGTGACATTTTCTGCATCTGTGCTTCTCCTTCCGGCCCCAGCCGGTGGAGAGATCAGACCGAATCTTCTGCGTCAGCAGTTCCCTGCTTTTGTTCCCGCATCGACTGGAGATACTGTTCAATATCGTTGGTTGACATACTGGCGGCGCGGCTGGCCACGGGAGTCCCCCGGGCGATGCGTTCCAGATAGAGCTTGATGTCCTCCGGCGTACAGTTCACATCGCTGTATTGTGCCGCAAGACGGCTCAATTCATTCAGAGCTTCCTCGCTGACAAAGGCCCGCAGGGTGGCGAGGCTCACCTCCACCCCCTGCTCCCTGCAGCGGAGCATGGCTTCGTACAGCTCCTTCTGCTGGGGCTGCAAGAACTGTTCCGGCCTGAGCTGGGCGCTCACCTTATCGATATAGCCCGGCTCCCGCAGCATGGCGGCAAGAAGCCGCTGCTCTGCGCTGGCCATGCCCAGTGCGCCCCGGCCTGCGCTGTAGGGGACTTTGATCTGGTTCATCTCACCCTCCTGCAGGCGGGCGCGGTCCTGCTCCCGGCGGCGCTTGCTGCCCGCTTTCTTCACGGCGTCGGCCAGCTGGGCCATGATGGCAGTCTTGGAGATGTTCGTCTCCTCGGCCAGACGCCCGGCGTAGACCTCCTGCTCGGTAGGGTTGGAGCGCTGCGCCAGCATCTCCACCGCTTCCTTGACGTACTCGAGGCGCTGAGCATCCTGTTTGAGGTCGTACTGACTGCGCAGACGGCCCAGCCGGAAGTCCAGCGCATTGCCCACGCCGTCCAGCAGGGCTTTGAAGCGGTCGGCACCGTATTTCTTGATGTACTCGTCCGGGTCTTTCGCGCCCGGGATCTGCAGCACGCCCACCCGCACCGGGCTGTTGCGGAACAGCTCCAGCGAGCGGAGGGTGGCCTTCTGGCCCGCCTCGTCGGAGTCGTAGCTGAGGATGACCTCATCGGCATACTGGCTGATGAGCTTGATCTGGTCGGGCGTCAGGGCCGTGCCGCAGGCGCAGACAGCGGTGTCGATGCCCGCCTGATGCATGGAGATGACATCCATGTAGCCCTCGCAGAGGATGTACCGATGGGAAGCGCTCCGCTTTGCGATCTGGAGCGCGAACACCGTGTCCGACTTGTGGTAGACCAGCGTTTCGGGGCTGTTGACGTACTTGGGCTTGGAGTCGTCCAGCACACGGCCGCCGAAGGCGATGATATTGCCCCGCAGGTCAAAGATGGGGGTCATGACCCGCCGCCAGAACAGGCAGTAGATACGGCCCGACTGGCTCCGCTTGAACAGGCCGCTGGCGTCCAGCTCCTGCTGGTTGTAGCCCTTGTCCCGGAGATGCTGGTAGAGCGCCTGCCCGTCGTCGGGGGCGTAGCCCAGCCCGAAGCGGTTGATGGTCTTGTCGTCGAGGCCGCGCCGCCGCCAGTAGGCACGGGCCTGCCGGGCCTCCTCCACGGTGGAGTTGAGGCAGGCGTGGAAGAAGCGGGCCGCGTCCTTGTTCATGGTGAGGATGCGGCTGCGCAGACGGCCCGTCTTGTCGTCCTCGGTGGGCTCGGGCATACCGGCCCGCTGGGCCAGCAGCTTGACGGCCTCCACGTAGTCGATGCTGTTTATCTTTTTGGTAAAGGTCACTGCATCGCCGCCTGCACCGCAGCCAAAGCAATAGAAGCTCTGGGTGTCCGGATAGACGTAGAACGAGGGGGTCTTCTCGCTGTGGAAGGGACACAGACCGCCGTAGAGCCGGCCCTTCCGCTTGAGCTGGACATAGCCGCCCACCAGCTCCACGATGTCGGTGCGGCGGGTCAGCTCTTCAATATATTCGTGTGGGATCATAAAGATGTTCGGCGCTCCTTTTTACAAAACGTGCCACTTGCGAGGCACAAAGACGTCCTCAAAGGTCCGGATGGCAAATTCGTCGCTCATGCCGCTGATATAGTCGGTGACGGCCCGCTCGGGGTCGTCCTGATAGGCCAGCTGGACGTAGAAGTTGGACATCTGGTCCACATGGGCCAGATAATACTCGTACAGCTCCCCGATGACCTTGTCCACCTTCTGCTCCTCGGCCTTGGCGGTCTTGTCCACATACACGGTGGCATACATGAAGTCCCGCAGGGCGAGGAAGGCTTCATTCTCCTCCGCGCCGACTGCCACATCCCCGTCGCTGTGGGCGAGGATGCTGTTTATCATGGTGGTGATGCGGGCGGACTTCGTCTGGCCCAGCACGGCGGTGCAGTCCTTCGGCAGGGTGGCCGGGTCCAGCACACCGGCCCGGACGGCGTCCTCGATGTCGTGGTTGACGTAGGCGATCTGGTCGGCCATCCGCACGATGCGGCCCTCGGGCGTCGCGGCCCATCTGCCTTTTGTGTGGGTGACGATGCCGTTGCGCACCTCCCAGGTCAGGTTGAGGCCCTGCCCGTCCTTCTCGAGCTTGTCCACCACCCGCAGGCTCTGCATATAGTGCTTGAAGCCGCCGGGCGTGAGCTTATCCAGCGCCCGCTCTCCGGCGTGGCCGAAGGGGGTGTGACCAAGGTCGTGGGCGAGGCTGATGGCCTCGGTCAGGTCCTCGTTGAGCCGCAGCGCCCGGGCAATGGTGCGGGCGATCTGGGAGACTTCCAGCGTGTGGGTCAGGCGGGTGCGGTAGAGGTCGCCCTCCGGCGAGAGGAAGACCTGCGTTTTCTGCTTGAGCCGCCGGAACGCCTTGCAGTGGAGCACCCGGTCGCGGTCCCGCTGGAACACAGGGCGGATGGGGTCCTGTTCCTCCGGTCTCTGCCTGCCCCGGCTTGCATCGCTGAACGTCGCCCACGGGGCCAGCGTCAGCCGCTCGATCTCTTCGGTGCGTGTGCGCACATCCATCCTGTGTCCCTCCTTTTTCTCTCGTTTTCCCTCCTCTCCGCGCGCGGCCGATCCCAATGCCGCGTCTGCGGCTATTGTAACCGATTCGCCCTGTCGAAGGGGGAAAATCCGTGTATCTTCGTCAGAAAATGTTTCGACTTGTCATTTGGTAATTTTTGGTATTTATCATTTTTCTGTCTGATTTCGACGCTGCCGTAGACGAAACCTCTCCGTCTGCGCCCTTGCCCTCTCAGTCGGGCTTGCGCCCGCCAGCTCTCCCAAAGGGAGAGCCTTTGGCATATCGGCCAAGTTCCCACTGAACGAGCAAAGTTTATTCGTTTCGTGGGCTGTAGTGCTCCGCTGTCCAGGGCAGCGGCAGCTTGACAAGGTGCGTTGTCCCGAAGCTGCTGCCCTCTGTAGCAAGGCCCGCCCTTTTGCGCCATATCGGACCTCGGGCGTCCAGTAGGAAGTGGCCCGGCCTGCCAAGGCCTCTCCCTTTGGGAGAGGTGGCACGCCGCAGGCGTGACGGAGAGGGCAAGCCCGGCACGTTAGGGCCGCCGCACAGCGATGCGCAGACTCTTTTGCCAGAACGATACTATCGCTGTGCTTTCGCCTCTCCGTGAGCGGCCTTGCCCTCTCAGGCGCTTCGCGCCAGCTCTCCCAAAGGGAGAGCCTTTCAGAACGCCGCATAGAACGGCTCGCTCACGGTGACATTGGCCGTGCCTCTTGTCAGCTCCTGCAGCTGCGTCAGCAGCGGCCCTTCGGTATGCTCCGGCATCTGCCAGCGGAGGGTGACTTTATCGGTGAACTCCGGTTCGGCCAGCTTGCCGCCCGCCGCCTTGATGAGCAGGTCTGCCCGCTCATAGAGGCCGTAGTCCACCGTCACATCCAGCGCCACCACGCTGCGCACCGTCACCACCTCGGCGGCTTCCAGTGCGCGGGACGTGGCTGTCGTATAGGCCCGGACAAGGCCGCCGGTCCCCAGCAGCACGCCGCCGAAGTATCGTGTGATGACCACGATGAGGTCGGTCAGTCCGCTGTGCTGCAAGACCTCCAGGGCAGGCGTACCCGCTGTCTTGGCCGGTTCGCCGTCGTCGGAGTAGCGCTCCCGGCTCCCCTCCCGCAGGCGGTAGGCATAGACATTGTGGCGGGCGGTGCGGTTGGCCGCGCGCACCTGCTCGAGGAATGCCACGGCCTTCTCCTCGCTGTCTGCAAAGGAGAGCTGCGCAATGAAGCGACTCTTCTTCTCTTCGTATTCTCCGATGGCTGTTCCCCGGATGGTGCGGTAGTCCTCCACGCTGAATCCTCCTGCTGTGTTTCTATATAAGATAAGTATAGCATAAATCGGCGCAAAGAAAAAGCCCGCCCGTGCCGGCAGCACTGAACCGCCCCAAGATTAGTAGACATGAATAAAAAGCGCCCTGTGTAGGGA
>OGER01001664.1_pt1 | contig 15807 bp, 26 predicted proteins | sample 1570691 | NCBI WGS metagenome assembly OGER01 (sample SAMEA2582143, study PRJEB24529) | metagenome | biome: Human gut stool | place: China | collected 2011
GCCAAGCCTGCGCAAAAGGAAAGCCGAGTAATACCGTCGCTCTGAAAATCCAGAGGTCAACATCGACGATTACTCGGCCTGGCTGTTTTTTGTTTCTTCGAGTCCTGCCGCTTCTGCCACGGCATCGACGGCGGCGTTCAGCTCGTCGTCCTCCGGCAGCTCCTCGGCGGTCGGAAGCGACACGCCGAAGGTCTGCATCAGCACGTCGGTGTACTCGCTGATGTTTCCTATGTCGATTTTTCTGCCGATATAGCTCTCGGTGACATGCTCGAGCTTGACATCATGGTCGTCGTTGTAAGCATCGACCGCGTCGTTGATAAGCACGGCAAGGATCCGCTTAAGTTGTTTGACCTCACTCGACGCTCCAAAGACATTCTCAAGCTCGCCGTATCTTTCCTGCAGTTGCTCGATGCAGTTAAGCGTCAGAGCGACGTCATATGTCTTTCCGCCGATAGTCAGCGGAACCCGTCTTTCTTTTGTTTCGCAAATAATAGCTTTCATAAAAATGCGCGGGCGAGTTTCCCCGCCCGCTCCTCCTTTTTGGTTTATGTGTCGGAGACCGTGATTCCGAACTTGGTCTTAAGTGCGGCGATCGCCTCGGCGGCAGTGGTGTAATAGGTCTTGGTGCGCCATGCCCCGGACTTGTCCGCTATAGCCTTGCCCTCGATCGACGAGGTGTTAAAGGTGATGTTGTCGCCTTTGGTGGTGTGTGTCTCGCTCGGAAGCGAGAATTTGACCTTGTGGACAACATAAGCCAGATACTTTCTCACGCCGTCCACGACCTCGACGGAAACAAAGCCGTAGCCACCGTATACCGGCGCGTCGCTCGCCTTTGAGGTCAGCACGGTCGGCTTCGGTGTGCCCGTGTCGGTGCCCTCGGTCTTCGTCTCGCCGAACATGCTCACAAAAACCTCAACCGGGATAGTTGACGTCTCAAGCGTGATGTCGGCATCTTTAAATTCTGTTTCATACTCCGCCAGCGCGTCGTCGGCATAGAGAGAGCCTTCGACCTTGTTCGGCTTGACTTCGGTTTTGACCATCTTGCCGACAAAAGCACCGTTTTCGTAGGTTATCGCCGAGTCGGTTTCCGACTTAATCGGCGCGAAAACAGGCAGAGATGCTTTAAACTGTGCCATTTTTTAATCGTCCTCCTCGTCATTGACTACGCCCTCAATCTCGGCATCAACCGCGATTTGGACATAGTTCTTTTCTTCATCGTACAACTCCGCAGTCGACGTGACCGTAAAGCCCGCCGCGCGGAGCCGTTTTCTGATTTGCTTTTTGTATTTCTGCGGATTGTTCCGCGTCCACAGCGACACGCGCACATATGTGCCGTCATATATCGGCTCATCGTCCGCCCAAAACTCCGGCCGCTCGTCGAGATAGGAAAAAGTGATATATTCCTCGTCGTCACCGGAATAAAAATTCGGATATATTTTCATTCCCATGTCGCCGAGTGCGGACATTATCAGCTGATTCACATTCATCCTTCAACCCCCGATTCACGCCGAAACACTTCCGCCATTGCCGACTCGCATTCCGCGCGGCAGTCATTCACTGCCTTGGTCAGCAGCGGTGTCGGTGCTTGGTTCTTTGTACCGTATTCCAAGTGCGCCAAAATTTCCATGTTGCGGACAGGTGTCTTTCGCTTTTTAACCTTGCCGTGCTTGTCAATGTATTTTCTTGACATTCCGGTCGGTCTGACGGTCGCGAGATAAGATCCGTTTTTCGCCTTTTTCGCCCTTGTGCGCTTGACGCTTTTTACCATCGTTCCGGTGCGGCGATGTCCGGCAAGTGCCGCCTTGATGCTTCTTTCCAGTATCGGCGTCGCCGCGTCGACCATTTTCGGCGCATACTTGTCGACATCCGAAAGCTTGCCGAGACTTCGTAAAAAAGCCGGATCTATTTCAAAATCAAACTTTCCCATTCAGTCCACCTTCATGTCGGAGCAGTGCAGCTCCGTCAGACCGTCGAGGCGGTCATAGACGCGCGTTATCTGCAGTTTTGTTTCGCCGTCGTAGACAAACTTACTGCGGCGGTCAAAAGACCGCGAACGCACGACATAGACCCGCTCGACTTTCATTCCGGCTTGCGCCGCCTCGTAAAACTCGCTCGACTTCGACGACTCCGCATGCGCCCACAGCGGCAGGCGCCGCTCGGTGTTTTTTTCATAACCGTCGGCGTCCTGCCCGCTCTTGTCGATATAGGCTACCTCAATTCTGTTTTTCAGATACATCGGCACCCGCCTCCGTTCTAAGCTGCAGCGCAAAGCTGTTAAAAAGCTTCTCGGTGTTCGCCGATACCGTGCGGTTTAGCTCGCCGCCGTCGTACATATCCCGCACGGCGACGAGCACAAGAAACTGTGCGCGCGGATCGTTAAGGTCGCAGTCGCTGCCGACGGCAGCCGAGAGGAATTTCTCGGCCGCGTCGATAAAGCCTTTTATCATTGCATTGTCGACATCGTCATCGACACGCAGGAAGCGTTTAGCCTCCGCCAGTGATACGGCCATTGTTTACACCGCCTCAGCCGTTCTGCTTGCCGGACTGCAGGACAGCAATCTTCTGATTGTTCTCGACCTTGGAGTCTGCCTCGAGCCAACCGACAACGCCCTTGGCGTTCTTGTCGGCGTACTTCTCGTTAAGCACCTGCAGCTCGAGCTGTTTTGCGATTTTAAGTGCCATGCCCGAAAAATCACCGTAGAGGACAGGGAAGCCCTCCTGCGCATCCGCTTCGTCCATTGCGTCGGAGAGATAGACCGGCGAGCCGAGTATCTTCCAGCCGAAGCCGTTTTCGATGTCCTTCATCAGGTAGTCATTCTGTGAGTTTTTGGTCTTCCTGAGCGAGGTAAAGGTCTTGTTGCTCATGATCCACATCGCATTGGACTGGTAGATCTGCGGCACCATCGCCTGCATATCGATAAGGACATCAAAAGTGATGCCGGAGAGCGCATATGTAGTCAGCGTCTTTTTGTTGGTAGTTGAGACCGCGCCGGTCATCTTGCCGCTCGTGCCGTGGATAAGCTCGCGCTCGAGCTTGACGCGGAAAGCCTCGGTCATAAGCTCCTCAACCTTTGCGACAATGTTGATGTCAGTGTTGTTGATAAGCTTGTTGGAAATGACGGTAAGCGCGCCGAGGACATAGCCGGAAAGGTCAACGCTCGTAAACTTGCCCTGGCCTTCGGTCAGCGCGGTAAACTCTGCGCCCTGATATGCTGCGGCGATGTCTCCGGTCGGAGAATCGGCGGATGAGTCGGTGCCGTAAACCGGAATCGACAGCGCACCTTTGGTGTAATACTTAGTCGCCCTCTCAACGATAGGCGAGATGTTGATAATATCGGTGATTATCTTGCTTGCGATTGTCTTCGGGATAATCGCACCGTTCGCGCCCTGCGACATGCCGGTTGAGTTCGCCTTTCTCAGGTACTCGACAAAGCTCTTCTCTTCGCTGAGATCTGCACCGCCGTTGTCGCCGTGCTCCTCGGGGTCGAGCTCGTCCTGCTCCGCCTCAAAAAGGCGCTTCTCGGTCTCATACTCGCCCTTGAGGTTGTCGACCTCGTCGAGGCAAGCCTTGACAAGGTCAACCTCGCCCGCTTCATTGTGCTGCCTTGCCTCTTCGGTCTTGGACTTGATTTTGGCAAGCAGATCTCTCATTTTCTTATTCATTGTTTGATTCCTCCATGTAGATAAAATTTTCACGGATGCGTATGGCATCCGTGTAGTCTGTGGACTTTTCTTTTACTTCGGGCGGTTTCTCGCCCTCAAACTCTTTGGTCACGCCCGCCGCGCGCTGCGCGGGAACTGCGACAAAAGAAACCTCATAAGCGTCGACCGCGCCGACAAGCTTATAAAAGCAAAGCGCGCCGTCGTACTTCTTTCCGCGATAGTGCTCGCACCGTCTGGCGTCGCCGCCGCAGATAGAGCACTGCGCAGACTTGACGCTGCACCCGACGCTGCACTCCTTTTTGATGCCGCCCTCGATTTCGGCGATGAGCTGCCCGCTCGTTGCCTTAATGCAATAGCAGTGTAAGACAAGCTGTTTATACTCTTCGCCGGTCTTGGTGGTCTCGCCGAGACTGGTGATAACCTCCGCGTCAAAAATCCGTGCGCACTGATTTGTGCTCTGCGGATTGTGGTCGCTTATGACGGTCTTGCCTTTGTACAGCTCGGCAAGCTGCTCAAGCGTCTCGCCGGAAAATGCCTCATAGTCGCGGTCAATCTCGTTGTCGCAAGCGACCATCTTAAAGGCAAAAACCTCTTCGGCGGTCAGCTCTTTCAGCGTGCAGGCGTTGATTTTCGCCATTTTGTCATCGTCAAGATCGAGGCTCTTGACAATGGCGCATTTGTCAATTTTCATCTTTTTCACCTCCTTTGGCGTACTGTATTCCGGCTTGCGTCAGCGGCAGCATGGATCCGTTACAAATCAGCTGGTCGCCGCCCGGACGCTCGCCTTTATCCAAGTAGGCACGCGCCTCATTTGGTGTGTAGATGGAGTTTTGCACTGCGGTCGCCATCGCTTCGAGCTGCGTCTTAAAGTCCGCGCGGAGAATGACCGCCGCGTTGAATTTTGCAAAATACCCGTTTGCGATATCCTCGTCGCTCAGAAGCTTGTAGGTGACCTCGTCCTCGTACTGCTTCAAGATGTACAAAAGCGTATCAATGTAAAAAGCAAGCTGCTGCTGCTCGGCGGCGGCGTAGCTTGCTTTTTCATAGTCGTTAATCTGATTCGGTTTGATTCCAAAGGCGGCGGCAATTTGCAGCGCCGAGTATTTTTTCAGTTCGATAAACTGATTGTCGGCGAGCTTCATGTTCAGCGGCTGGATTGTCGAGCCTGCCGGAATCGGCACGAGGTTTTTGACCGTGTCGACCTTCCCGGTGATATACTCTTCAATCTTCGTGGTGTATCGCTTCTCAAGTTCGTCATTCAGGTTGCCGGTATACTGCAGGACGGCTTTCGCGGTAAAGCCGTTCTTGTACATCTCATTCAACATCTTTTGTCCGCGCATGTTTCCGCCGAGCGTTGTGCTCAGCTGGTCCCGAACGCTCAGCCCGGCGACGCCGTCAAAAGAAACGGAAGTGCGAAAATGCATAATGCTGTCGTGCGGAATCCTGACGGTCTCGCCGCTTTTCGGATTGTGGAAAAGATACCAGATAGCACCTTTTCTTCTGTTCCAGATTCCCTTATCGTCACAGTATATCTCCACGCTCTCCGGCGGCAGGCACCACAGGTTTGTGTTTTTGCCCGCTCCCGTTATCCACACATACGCGTTGCCGTAGTGGTTTCGATTGATTTCGACCGTCGACCAAAAGTGTGTCGCGGTCATATACGGATTCGGACGGATTGCGAGCAGACGGTAAAGCTCGTGCTTCTTCGCCGTCTCGATTCCGCCGCCGGATGTCGTGCGCATGATTTTAAACGGCATCTTTCCGATAGCTTCTGACAGGATTTTTATACAGGCAAAATATGTCGCCTCGCCCAGAGCCTCGCCGTCGTCGCTTATGCCGAGAAAATCAAGCAGCGCCTGCCGCTCGACCGTCTGCTGGTCGCTTGCACTTTTTTTCTTAAACAATGGCATCAAGCCCACCCCATTTTCTTCAAATAATCTTCAACCACCGTCTCATAGTCCGGCGTCTCTTCTTTGCTGGATTTTCGATACGCGACATGCGCGTCGATAATAGCGTCGACGACATCGATGCGCGCGTGCCGTGCGTTCACTTCCTTGTCGACTTTGATTTCGCCAAAAGAGTTTTTCGTCTTTTTCGCATTGACAATAGACCACGACATCAGCGCGTTCCGCTGGTCGTAAAGCACATTTCCGGCTTTGACCTCAAGTGCAAAGTCAACCGTCGTGTCCGACAAAAAACGCGCCGACTGCTTAACTTCAAGCAACGGCGCGCCGAGCGTATCAAGTTCTTCCAAAAATGCATCCGCATTGTGCGGGTCATATCCGATGCATGCGATGTTGATTTCAAACTTTTCCTGCAGTTCTTTCAGATCTGCTACGATTTGCAGATAGTCGTTTTTCAGACCGCCGACCGCTTCGGACGGCGTAAGCAAGCCGGACTTAGCCCACACATCATACGGCGCGGTGTCCGTGATGATATGTTCTTCAAGTCGCTTGGCCGGAATGTAGGAATGTGACCAGACATATATCTTTCCATCGTCAAGCGGAAAGAGCAGCGCAAGCGAGGTCAGATCGCCGCCGCTCGAAAGGTCAAGCCCGGCGAAGCATCTGCGGCCGCGCATATTCTCTATCGTCAGCTCTGTCCGTCCGAGCTTCCATTCGTTCGGCGTGATGTACTGTGTGTCGCCATACTCATACCACAGGTTTTGGCGCTTGGTCATATAGTCGGACATTTCAAAGCCGCCCATCTGCTTCGCCGTCCGCGCATCGCGGCGGAGCTGTTCGAGCGCGCTCGGTACTGTCACGAGGTGCGGATTTGATTTATACCACACGCTCTCGTCAAAAGGGTCGTCCTCTTTGTCCAGTGTGTAAATGTCAACAAAAAAGTCGTCGGCTTCCGCCGTGCCGGCAAGTATCTGCAGGCAATAATCGTCCATCTCGCGGCAGAAGCTGTTCAGGCTTTTCCCGCGTGTGGTTATCATAGATATCAAAGCTTCGTCAAGTGAGGCTTGACCATTGTACAAAGCTTTGTAAATTCCGTTGTCCTTGTGCTGGTGAATTTCGTCGACCGAGCAGAAGATTGCGCGGAAACCATCGTCAAGCCCGCTCTCTCTCGACAGCGCTTCAATCGTGCATCCGGTGCGTTTGGCAATGATAAGACTCTTATAATCCTTGACGTCAAACAGCGCCTGCAGGTCTTTGTCGACCGTTATAAATTTCTGGATTTCTTCCCATGCGATTCTCGCCTGTCGCTTTTTCGTCGCCGCCGTGAAAAGCTTGCCGAAGTTATATCCGCCCCAGTTCGCGATGTACGACCCGGTGATTCCGTTTTCAAATGTCTTGCCGTTCTGTCTCGCGACGGATTTATATTTTCGGCGGATGCGTCGGAAACCCGTCTCGGCATGCACCCACCCAAACGGCACGCCGAGATCGAAGCACTGGAAGTCGTGCAGTCGAACCGGACGCGGCTGCGCGCCCTCGGCAATCGTCAGCATTTCGGCATAGCGCAGTATCTTTTCGGATTTCTCCGGACACCACACAAACGGAAATTCTTTCGTGCCCTGTTTGGCAATCTCGTTCAGGTGCCGTTCACACGCCATTCGGTGCGTCAGGCAGGACGGCTCCTGCCCGGAGACCACCCGCTCAGCGTGCAAAGTAGCTCTATCCTGCACTCTCATCACCGCGCTCATCCGCGTCGAAAAGGTCGAATTTGTTCGCCGGTTCTTTCGGCTTCTGCGGAATAATAAGCTTGCACCTGCTCGATACGGTCATGCCGAAGTCAGCCGCAAATTGCTGGCAAATTTTGAGGTATTTTGCCTGCAAATTCAGCGTTTTTTCGTACTGCTCAAACGGCATTTCTTTCTTTAACCGCTTGCGGATTTTCTGCAGAGTTTCCTCGGCAATTATGTAGCGCCCGAGCGACTCGGCGTCGATATCGGCATACAATCCGATCTCGGAAAGCTGTCGGGCGATATAATTGAATCTATTTTTTTGTTTCTTCGAGAGACAATCCGGCGGTTCGATTTTCGTGAACGGCGCGGTCACTTCTGCTGCTCGTCTCTCTTCAATTTCGTCCTTCCCGAGGTGCGATTTTCCGTTCATCACGAGAAGGTCTATCGGCTGTCTTGGCCGCCCTGCCATGCTCTCACTCCTTTGATTTTCATTTTCGGCGTTTTTGCTGCGAAGAGGTAGGTCGGCGACGGGTTACCGCAAAAGCGTCAAACTTTTTTCACACCCCCGTGGGGCAGAGACACGCCCGCTCGGTCTGCCTTGTTGTGGCACGCCTTGCACAGTGATATGCAGTTTGATGGATCGAATCGCTTATTCCAATCCTGCTTAACGCGGACGATGTGATGCACATCCGAAGCCACTGACAAGCGACCGTTCGCCGCGCAGTTAACACACAGATAGTGGTCTCGTGCGAGTATGCCTTGGCGGAATCTCCGCCACTGGCGCGAGTTGTAAAAGGCTTCCGCCTTGGCATCCATCTCTTCGCTGTCGTCAATCTTGAGTTCTTCTCTTGTTGCTTTCCTCTCCGGCTTACATTCGGCGCAGTACGTCTCGCCGAGCGGTATGACTGCGCCGCACTTGGCGCAGAGCTTATAAAACATCCTGCTCCTCCTTTGCAGTTGACTGCAAAGCGCACCCCCGAAGGAGTGCGCCCGCGTCTGTCCCTTGCCGGACTCGGACCGGCGTCCCGAAATGTCATACGATCGGGCTCTTGCCTGTTGAGTTAAAAGGACATAAAAGGCGCACCTCTCGGCTCACAGAGAGGTGCGTCAAATGAGGGTGTCGCAGCGCGCGGAGTCAAACCGCGCCTTCGGGGTGTATCAGCCCCGAAGATAACCGTATGCCACCATATAAAAGCCCTGCTATTAAAACCCGCCGCAGGGCGAGGCGGGAAGAAAGGAGAAAAGAATTATGTGGAACTCTGTTTCAGCCGTTCGGCGATCCGGTTTTGAGCGACGCGATAATATCGCTCATCTTTCTCAAACCCGGTGTAATGCCGTCCGGTGTTGATGCAGGCGATAGCGGTTGTCCCGCTCCCTATGCAATTATCAAGCACTGTATCGCCCACATTGGTGTATGTGCGGATGAGGTATTCAAACAGCGCGACCGGCTTTTGCGTCGGGTGCAAGCCCCGCTCGCAGTTGATTTGTAGCAGATTTCGAGGATATCCGGTCACATATCGCAGCGAATCTTTGCCGAGGGTGCTGTCTTTGTAAATGCCATCCGTTTCGCGCTTGCCTTTTACGGCTATAGGCCTCTCAAGGTGCTTGATGCCTTGCGGGTTGTATGTCGGCGCTTTTTTGTAAAAAACACAAACATCCTCGATGCAGCGCATCGGCTGATATTTTGCAAAGGTAAATCCGGTCGGCATATTTTTCTGCCAATACCAGCAGTAGCGGAAAAATCGGCGGCAGCTGTTAATGACGTCGGTCGTAAACGGCTGTGCGGCCGTAAGCACCACAGCGCCGTTGTCTTTCAGAATCCGCCAATACTGCGACCACAAAAGGCCAAAGTCCAGCGCGTTATCCCACGCGCAGTCCGTCATGCCGTATGGCAGATCGCAAAGAATCATGTCAATGCTGTTGTCAGGATAGATTTTCATCCCAGCGATTCCGTCGCCGAGAAATATCTTGTCCAAGTACTCCAAGTTACACTTCCTCCAGTGATTCAAAAAAATCCGGAATTCCGCGCTTTTCGCTTATCAGAGTACTCTACAATACCCATTATAGGCTCAAGTTGGTCCCCTTTGTGCACTCTTTTATTTTTGCTCGCGGTCGAGGATGCAAAAGAATTTGTGGCGGAGATTATAAAACTGCCTGCGCCCGCTCGGCACCGGCATATATTCATACGGCGTCCCCTGCGTGACGTTCTTGAGCAACGGTGTTATCAGTCCGACATCAGAGCCGCAGGCAAGCTTCACGCACCGCTCAATTAGTGCGACATCTTTCTTTTCCCGCTCCCGGCTTTCTGCCCTTTTTGCCGTCGGATCAGAGCAGCCCGAAGCGGACGGCATCCCGGATGGCGCCGCCGCTGATAAAGCATATGTATCTTTTGCCCGCTCCTTTTTTCGTGGATACTGTAGGCAAAAGTATTTCAGCTCCCGATAGCGTTCGCGGGGTATGTCATATTTTTTTGGCAAATCCTTATCTCTCGGCATTGTCGTTTCCCCTTAACAGCTCTGGGTTATCGTGTATATTCCCGACAACCTCAAATTCGGCCGAATCATAGTCAAATGTTGTAAATTTCATGCCCGCTCGCCCGATAAAACTTGCGAGACCGTTGTCATAGTCAATTTGATAAATGCACATTTTGCCAAACCAAAATCTCTTCACTATATCGCCCTCAAAAATCTTTGTGCCGTTTTTATCCTTTAATCCTGCGTATTGCCCCACAGTTTCAGGATTAACAAAAATTCGACATTTGTTTCCAAACCTATCGGGATATATAATTATTGCTCTGTCGTCCTCAGTTGTGTCCAAACTGCCAAAGCACCAACTATGATTTATGACTCCAGAAAAATCTTTACCTCTAAACAGTATCTCACGCATTGTTGTTCCCTCCGTCCATTTTTGCGCCGCAGTACGGACAATAAAAGAAATCACGGTCTATTGGTGTTTCTCTTCCAATCGCGATGTCTATAAAGTTACGACATTCAGAACAATAATAATCAACATCGTCAGGAATGATGTCCATCTTTATCCATTTGCCATGTTTAATCTCTTGTACATCAGCAGCGGAAGCTTCTTTTAAAATTTTAACAGCGGCATTCCAGCCGTCCGCATAACCCTTGTTCTCAAAAATATCTCGGTTACACAAGCCTATCCCGAGTGCAGCACGATCAATATAATCGCTCATTTTGTTTTCCTCCTCTTCGTCGCGAAACTTGACACATTTACAAGGCTTTAAAAAGCTGACTTCCGTCAGCAGTTTTTCCTTTTTCTCGGTCGATTCGGCGGCTCGTCTTCGGGCTCCTTTATGTATTTAAAACACATATATCCGAATCTGTTTTGAATGCACTCGACAAGGCGATAGCCCTTCGGGGCGATCGGCGGGTTGTCCGGGCTGTAGCTCCGGAGCGCGACCTTTGCGTCCTCGCTGTCAGGCTGCCGCATGTTGCGGGTTGATAAATATCTATGTTTAGTGCCCTGCTCGGGCGTCCAATGGTCGAATAAGTAATTGGCAAGACCTGTGTAATCGCAACCGTGGTCTATACCGTTATAATAGTTGTGCTTGCGCAGGTGCTCGATCTGCACGATGTCGCCGTAGATCCACTGCGCTTTTATGACCTCTTCCGGCACGCCGTCTGAGACCATGTGGAAATGTATTCTCTTTGTGTTTCTGCCGCGTCCCATATAAAGGTTGATTTTCGCTTCCGGGCACGCGTATTGTAGTCTGCGTTTATATAATGTACGCAACCGGCGCGCCTCGCCCCAGTCGTGTACTTCGTGGTCATTGTCAAAGGTAAGAGTGGAATAAAGGGAAGTCGGCGAGAAATTCTCGTTGAAAACTCGCGCGTGCTTCCGCCTTGCTATCATCAGATTGTGGCGCTCGCGCTCCTCGTCCGTGCGGAGCACCGGCTTGTACTGCGCTTTTGCGACATTGGCGGTGCGGTCAGAAACCGTGTAGACTTCCTGCTCGCAAACCGCGCCGGAAAATATTCGTTTCTTGACTCGCACCGCTTTTCACATCCTCATTTCAAATTTTCGTACTTTATCGAACTCATCGACGAAAGCTCGTCGAGATATCCGACAGTGTTCTCCGTCAGCACCCGCGTTGTGCTGATTGGGATAATCGCCATCACAAAGAATCCGGCTTTCGCCGCAAAGAACGCGCCGGACTCGGTCTGACGGTAGTACAGCTCAAACTCGTCCACATCAAGCGGCTCAAGATATTTCGATTCGACAAACTCTATCCCGGCCGAAGTCTTATATGGTATATAGTCGTAAGAGCCTATCCGCAGAGATATCGGCAGAGGATCGCAGCGCTCTTCTCCGTCAAATTCGTCTTTGACCATCTTCAAAAACGCTTCCGGCGGCTCGGCGGTGTACCGCTGCACGATTTTGTCCGCCTGCGTCGGTGTGATATCGAAAGATGTCATAAGCGAGTCGATTGAAAACACCGGGCAGTCGTTAAGGTAATAGGCGGCGAGACCGTCGCCGAGCATCTGCGTTGTCATATCGTAGAGTGATATGCACTTATTCGCCTTGCACAGGCTTATGATTTTTTTGATTTTCATAAAAAGTTCCTTTCTGCTTTACAAAATTTGATATCTGCTTAAATCGATGTCATCCGCCCGCGTGTTCCAATCCTTTTTTGCCTCCTCGCGCTCGTCAACGCCCGTCAAAAGTCCACCGGCAGAATTGATTTGAAGCTCGAGCTTATAATTTTTCGGGGTGGAAGCTCCGCATTTTTGACACTTGATGCAGAACTCCCAGCCTCTAATCGCGCCTCTCGCGACGGTCGCTATTGTCACATAGCTTGCCGGTGCTCCGCAAAACGGGCACCTTCGCAATGGCTCTCTGGGCGACTCTAAATCAAACATCGTAAGCACCTCCGTTTTTCGAGGCAAAAGGGATCGTTATCCATTGTCATTCCTCCATTGGCTCGTTCCAACACTCATCGCATTCTATCCCCGGATCGCATTCTATCCCCGGACACTTTCCGCCGTATGTTGTTTTTCTGCATACAAACGGGGTTCCGTCTGATTTGCTTTGCGCTTTTGGGAACTTCTCAAAGAAGTCCTGTACGTATGTTTTCTTCGAGTGTTCGTCGCTCCATTTTTGCACAGTTTCGATTGCCGTTTTAATATCTTCGGCGCAGATTTTTGAATATGTGAGCCTGCAAACCCCAAACATCGGGCATTGCTCTTTATTAGCCGTATCAGCCACGCACTCATCACGTGAGTCACAAAGTCTTTTGAGTTCGTGTAAAAAGTTTATTGTCTTGTTACAATCCATTTTTAAAGCTCCTTTACTGTTATTTCTGTTCGTGGGTTTTCTTTGTCATAGCTTCCGCAAAGCTGAAGCTCGACGTTTTTAAAGCTGTCATCTTCTGCCTTGTGCGGATCCGCGCCCGGCGAACTTGTTGAGTGACGGCGGGACATCGGGGATAGTGTAGATGTATCTTTTGCGTTCGCATTGCGGACACACCTGCCGCCCTTCCGGGATAATGTCACCACAACAGACGCACCTATCTGCATCAGCCATCGTCTTCACGCTCCTTTAATGCTTGTTCCGCTTCTTCACGGGCGAGAAATACAGTTTTACCAAAATCTTTAAAGTTAAATATCATATCTATTTCCCCGCAATGAGTAGTACATACTTGAGTTCGGACAATATCGACAGTAAATTCCATTACTTCTCCAACATAACGGTCTGCAAATAACTTACCGTCACAGAATATTGAGTCTCCGACTTTACAGGGAATATGCACCCATTCGGAACGGTCGGTGAATACCCTGCAAGCGATATTACTTTCCGAAAAATAATTTTTTTCTTGTTCGCCCCACCAATCTCTACAGACTTTAGAATGCAAACAATCTTTACAAGTTTTCATAATATTTACTCCTCGTTCAAAGTTTATCTATCATTTTTTTTAAGATTTCATCAACGTCCTTACAACGAATTACACCTGTGTCGTATGGGACACCACATTTTAACTGTGTTGCAAACTCTTTATATGCTTCAGCTTTTGCTTCTCTTTTAATTCTCTGACTTTCCATAATGTTGCTGACTATTGTTAAACCTTTCAGCTTCTCAATCTCAGCCTCTTGGCGGTTGATAAGGTCAAGAACAGCATTAGCGGTTATTTGAGAGCAGTTGCAAGTTCCCCATTTACAATTACGGATTTTACATTCATTACAATTGCGTGTAGTGGCAATCACTTCTAATGAGGGTTTAATTTCCTCATCAGTAATTTTCTTATCGGTCATTCTTCCTCACTCCCCCAATCTAACGCTTGTCCGCAGTATCGGCAATAAGGGCTTGACCCAACTAATGTTTTGCAAGTCGGGCACACTATTTCACTCCTTACCTCAACTGGCTTTTTCGGTATCTGCTTTTCGAGAGCTTCTCTAATTAACTTGTAGCAATCTTTTGAAACACGCATATCACAATCATCTGTGTTTCGATAAACTCGATTCAATACCTCGCGAAGCACATCTTTATAATCATGCATTATTAAGTACCTCCGTCCATTTTTGCGCCGCAAGCATATCCGATTTCGGGCACTTCGCCGCACTGCGGGCACGGCTTTAAATCAAGCATCGTAAGCACCTCCGTTGCAGGCGTATTCTTTCAGCGCGGCGGCGGCTTGCGCCATAACGCTCTCGATGCACGCGCTCGACATGACTTCGCCGTCGTTATGCGCCGGGCAGACCTGGCATGCGCCCTCTTTGCCGGATCCGCAAATCTCCGCCGCTTCTATAAGCTGTTCAAGCGTCAGGGTTTTCACAGTTTTCAACCTCTTTTGCCAGTCCGCATTTCAGCGGGCTGTTGTAACAAGGGTTTTTACAAGTGCCAATTTTCTGACACTGGAAACAGCAGTAATTCCCGCGACGGTGATCGCAGTTAAAATGTGTGCACATCAGGATTCCGGCTTTCTTTTTATTCATCGTCCGCCGCCTCCATTAAAAAATCCTTTAAAGATCTCGCGTATAGGCAGAGTTTCGCACGGATGCGCGCAGCTCCACCTTTGTAAGGCCTTGATTGCTTTTTTCATTTCCTTGTCACAATATGGTGACGGTTGGGGGCAAAAACCAAATAACGGGCATATATCATCCTCAGATGCCCAGCACTTTCCGCGAGAAGCGCATAGCCTATGCGTTTCAGCAAAAAAATCTATCGTTTTACTGTAATCCATACTCAACCCTCCTGCAGCAGCGCTCCGAGCTTCTGCATCGCTGCGCGAAGCTTGGCGGCTGTGGTCTCGTCGTCCATCGACGCGATAATGTCGCGCATGACATTGATATATTTTTGAACGCTGTCAAAGTAGACGCTGAATTTTGCGACCTCCGGCGAGGCGGTGAGCTTCGCGTCCTTTTCGACCTTTTCCAGCCGTCCAGTCAGCTCGCTCTTTTCTTTTTCGGCGGCGTCGAGCACCGCCTTGTATTTCTTCTCAAGCTCCTCGGTCTTCCTGCCGAGCTCGTCGGCGGCAGATTTCTCGGCAGCATCGCGCACCCGCTTCTCGGCTTCGGCTATGGCTTTTTCTCTGTCCTTTTTTGCCTTTGCACGCTCTTTTTCAATCGCGTCGACGGTGTACTGCTTTATTTCTTCGGCGGTCGGCTCGCGCATGACTGTCGCGGCAGGCTTTTCGGACGCCGCTTTCAGCTCTTCGCGCAGTCGGCGGACGGTGTCAGAGAGGTCTTCGTGCTCCCGACTGCTTTTCGCGAGCTCATCACGCTCGGCGGTGATAAGCGTCAACTGCTCCTGCGCCTCGTGCAGCTTGCTGATAGTCTCTTTCAGTTCGCGTGTGGACATCTCCGCGACGTCGTTATTCTCCTCGACTTCCTTGCGCTCATACCACGGCAGAGCGGCGAGCATTCCGAGCTTCGAGATTCCGAGGCTTGCATTCGACTGCAAATATTTCTCGCCGAGCGACTCGAGAGCTTGTATATATGTATAGGCTTGTCGCTGCTTGATACCGACATCCTGCTCGACATACTCCTCAAACGTCTCGTGCCCGAGTAAAAGATACTTACGCTCGTCGCGCATCCTTTTGAGGTTCTGGCAAAAGTCCACCATAGCGGACGCGGCAAGGTTGCCTTTTGCGATTATCTCGTAGTGGAGATTTAACGCCTCGTTCTGTTCCTCGCTCAGGTTCCCGCTGAGTTCCATGCTTCTGATTACTTCGTTCATACTTTTCTCCTCTCTCACGCTGCCGCGTGACTCTTTTTCTTTTTATTTCTGATGTACCCGCTCCACGCGTCTACAAAGGCTTCGACCTCCGGCGTCTTGCCGCAGTTGTGCAAGCCACGGCACTGGACGATGCTCTCGGTTTTCGGGTTATATTCCAATGTATAAAAAGGCTTGTCCGGCTCGCTTTTCTTTCTGATAAAAAAGATAACCGTCTGCCCGCTCAGGTGTTTTTTTGCATATGTAGCGACGCAGTGATGCAGCGCGCTCCCCTCGTCGATTAGCTCGGCGTGACTTCGCGCCGGGCGAATCAACAGGCCGCC
>OGER01001702.1_pt1 | contig 15564 bp, 17 predicted proteins | sample 1570691 | NCBI WGS metagenome assembly OGER01 (sample SAMEA2582143, study PRJEB24529) | metagenome | biome: Human gut stool | place: China | collected 2011
TCGGGCTTCACAGGGCCTGTCCCCTCAGCCGCTCTTGATAAGTCGGTATTCAGTTTGTCCGGGTAATATCTTATCATTGCTTCGTCGAAATGTCAAGAAGAGTCGCACTCTTTTTTGACATTTCGCGCAGATCGATAAGGCTCAATAACCCTTTGCCTGCTCGCCGTTCAGGATCTTGACGGCGCGGGAGGTGCCCAGACGGTCTGCACCGAGGGCGAGGAACTTCTCCATATCGTCCACGGTGGAGATGCCGCCGGCAGCCTTGACCTTGCAGCGGCCAGCCACGCCCTTGACCATCAGCTCCACATCGTGGAAGTTTGCGCCGGCGGTGGAAAAGCCGGTGCTGGTCTTGATGTAGTCAGCGCCTGCCTCGCAGACGATGTCGCACATCTTGCGCTTCTCGTCGTCGGTCAGCAGGCAGGTCTCGATGATAACCTTCAGGACCTTATCGCCCACAGCCTGCTTGACGGCGCGGATGTCCTCGCGGACGGCGTCGTACTCGCCGTTCTTCAGGCGGCCGATGTTGATGACCATATCCACCTCGGCAGCGCCGTTCTCGATGGCAGTCTTGGCCTCAAAAGCCTTGGAAGCGGTGTCCATTGCGCCCAGAGGGAAACCGACCACGCAGCAGACCGGGATGCGGCCCGCCATGTACTCGACGGCCTGCTTCACATAGCAGGTGTTGATGCAGACGGAAGCCGTGTGGTTGGCGATGGCCTCGTCGCACAGGGTCTGGATCTGGGGCCAGGTAGCCTCAGGCTTGAGCAGGGTGTGATCGACGTGGGACAGGATCTCTTCACGATTCATACTTTTTTCCTCCTGAATCGAAGTTGTTTTGAAAACAGCTTCTTAGTTCTTGGTGGCACGGCGTACCTTCGCCATGCCGACAGCGCTCAGGGCAATGGCCGTTGCGGACACCGTTGCGCCGATGATGCCCAGCACAAGGCCGGAGACCAGAAATGCAAAACCTTTCAGACCACGTTTCATAATACCGTACCTCCTGAAATTATATCAGATGTTTTTCTGCCGCCGGCAGAAAAATATCTCACTTACGCTTAAAAACGATGAGCTTGCTGAACACATAATTCAGCACGACCACCACCACGTTGGAGAACACCTTCACCGCCATGCCCCACAGGGCCTGGGCATCGTAGAAGCTGGTGACAAAGATGGCCGTCGGGCCGTCGGCACCGCCGATGATGGCGATGGCGGCAGAGCCGTCGGAGATGGAGGGAGCGGGCGCTGCGCCGCCTGTGGCCATCTGCAGCACCGTATCCGGGCCAAACCAGCCAGCCAACAGGCTCAGCACACCGTTCATAAAGCTCTCCACCAGAGCCGCCCCCTGGGCGGCCAGCAGGTTGCCGAAGATCATCATGATGGCGGCGTCCAATCCCAGTGTACCCAGACGGCAGGTGACGAATGCACCAAATTCTTTCAGCGCTTCTCTGCCCTGCGTCCGGCTGGCGAAGACGAACGCCCGGTTGGTGACGTAGGCGAACAAAATGCAGATGACATTGTCCAGCACATTGCCCCAGCTGTTGGCAGCGGTATAGCCGAACAGCCGGCTGAACAGCGCATACAGTACGATGTTCAGCAATGTGGTCAGCACACCGAAAACGAGATAAGCCAGCACCTCGCGGTGCTTTATAAACCAGTTTTTCATTGACGTTAAAACCTTCCGTCGCCAGCAGGGCACTACCGTTTCCGAAATAAAGAAACTTTGTTCATCCAGTATATGCCTGACCGGCACGCCAGTGGCTCTCCCTCTGAGGAAAGACTTCCCCCGGCCGGGGGAAGATGTCGCGTTAGCGACAAAAAGGGGAATCTGTCGCGTCAGCGACTGAGAGGGCTATACAAAAACAGCCCCGCCGCCGTTTTCCCGGCAACGGGGCTGTAGTTCGCATTGTGTCTGATGAGACTATGCTGCGGGCTGATTACTCAGCGTCGTCGTTCAGCAGAGCCTTCATGGACAGGCTGATGCGCTTCTTGTCGAAGTCGACATCCAGCAGCTTCACATCGACCATATCGCCGACCTTCAGTGCGTCGGAGACCTTCTCAACGCGGTCATTGCTGATCTCGCTGATGTGGACCAGACCGTCAACACCCGGCAGGATGCGGACGAATGCACCGAACTTGGTCAGGGACACGACCGGAGCATGGAAGGTGCTGCCGATGGGGTAGTTGTTCTTCAGCTGCTCCCAGGGGTTGTCCTCAGCCTTCTTGTAGCCCAGAGAGACCTTGTGGTTCTCGGTGTCGATGTCCTTCACATACACCTCGATGGTGTCGCCAACGGAGACGACCTCAGAGGGATGCTTGATGCGGTTCCAGCTCAGCTCGCTGATGTGGCACAGGCCGTCCACACCGCCGATGTCAACGAATGCACCGTAAGAGGTCAGGCTCTTGACGACGCCGGTGTAGGTCTTGCCGACCTCGACGCTTGCCCAGAACTCCTCACGCTTAGCCTTGTTCTGCTCAGCGGTGACCTTGTTGATGCTGCCGACGATCTTGCGGCCGGAGCACTCGGTGACGACCAGCTGAACGTGCTGGCCGACCAGAGCAGTGTAGTCCTCGTCGCGGCGCATAGTGGCCTGAGAACGGGGAACGAACACCTTGACGCCCTTGACGTTGACGACAACGCCGCCCTTGTTGAACTCGGTGACGTCGCCCTCGACGACCTCGCCGGACTCAGCTGCCTTGGCGATCTCTTCCATGCCCTTGCGAGATGCGAGCTTCTTGCGGGAGAGCTGGATGACGCCATCCTGATCCATAACCTTCTCGACGATGAGGTCCAGCTCATCGCCAACTTTCACCAGGTCCTCGACCTTGGCGGAGGAATCATCGGTCAGCTCGCTCAGCTTGACAAAGCCGGTCTGCTTAGCTCCGATATCCACCTGGATCTCGTTGGCAGAGATGCTGGTCACGATTCCTTTCACAATACTGCCTGCATGAACACGCTTTTCCTCGGATGCGTTCAGCATCTCCTCAAAGCTCATGCTGTCATTGATTTCTGCGCTCATACTGTTAAGTACCTCCTCAATAATAGACGATGGCGTTGAAGCCCCGGCTGTGACGCCCGCCGTCTTTACATCTGCAAACCATTCCGGCCGAAGTTCGCTCGCTGTCTCGACCGTTACGGCTCGCGTATGCTTTGCGGCGACCTGTACCAGCTTTTGGGTATTGGAAGAATGATGACCGCCAATGACAACAATGATGTCGCATTGTTGGCTGAGGTCTTCCGCTTCCTGTTGCCTCGCCCACGTCGCATTACATATTGTATCAAAAATTCGGGCGTTTGTATAGGCTTTTTTGAGAAACTCCGAACTTTCTTGCCATTTTGTTACCTGAAATGTGGTCTGTGCAACTGCAAAAATGGGCTTTTGGGGGTCAGAAGGCCCTTTCCACGCCTTCAACTGGGCCAGATCGCTGAAAATGAATACCTCTCCCCGGGTATGTCCGACGATGCCCTGCACCTCCGGATGGGACACGTCACCGGCCACCACGAGTGTCGCACCGGCGGCTTCGGCCTCGGAAGCGACTTTCTGTATCTTCTTCACGAAGGGGCAGGTGGCGTCGTGATAGGTACAGCCCCGGGCGTCCAGCTCATCGTAAATGCTGCGTGGGACGCCGTGGCTGCGGATGACCACCTCGTAGCCCGCAGGGACATCAGCGGGGGTGTCTGCTACCAGTGCGCCCCGGCGCTCGAGGTCTTCCACGGTCTGGGGGTTGTGGATGAGGGGGCCGAGGGTGGCCACCCTGCGGCCCTCATCCAGCAGACCGTAGGTCAGCTTGACCGCGCGGTCCACGCCGAAGCAGAAACCCGCAGTCTTTGCAAGTCTGATTTCCATTGTACTCTCCTAGATTCAACCTCTCTGTCATCGCTGCGCGATGACGGAGAGGGCAAGCCGCCTTACAATCCACTCCACGCATCCAGAACGGCCTGCTTATTCTCCCGCAGCTTCTTTATGTCGCGGCGGCCTTCCATCGCAAACTGTGCAGCGGGCATGGGCTCGCCGAAGATGACACGCACCTTGCAGAACAGCTTCATCTTACCATCGGGGGTGTCGTAGTAGATGCGGCAAGGCACGACGTCCACATTTGCTGCCGCCGCGATGACGAAGAGTCCGCTCTTGAGGGGAAGGAACTTTCCCTCCTTCTCCCGCGTCCCCTCCGGGAAGAGCAGCAGCGTACCGCCCTCCTGACACTTTTTCACGGTGTCGTCGATGACACTGACCTCTTCTTTCGTGCCGCGGACACAGACTGCACCGGCGCACCGGAAGAACCACGACAGGAATGCGTTTATCTCGAACAGCTCTTTCTTGGCAAACACGGTCATCCGCCGGCCCCAGAACCGGGCGATGACGACGAACACCGGGTCGATGGCGGAGATGTGGTTGGGGGCAATGATGCAGCCCTTCGTGCCGATTTTTTTCAAGTTCTCTCTGCCCTCACACCGGACGCGGAAGCCGATGTGGAACACCAGCCATGCCAGCGGGACCAGAATATAATATAGTATCATCCGACCTTCTCCGTGATCATTTTCTTCATGGCCTCAAAGCTCTGCTCGAAGTTCAGCTCCGAAGTGTCCAGCAGCACGGCGTCGTCTGCCTGCTTGAGGGGGGCTGCGGCGCGGTGGGTGTCCTGATAGTCGCGCTGCTTGACGTCGGCCAGCACATCTTCGTAGGGGGTATCGATGCCCTTCTGCTGGTACTCCTTCCAGCGGCGGGTGGCGCGGGCCTCCGGGCTGGCGGTGAGGAAGATCTTCACCGTCGCATTGGGCAGCACCACGGTGCCGATGTCGCGGCCATCCATCAGGATGTTCTGCGTCCTGGCCATGTCCCGCTGCATCTCCAGCAGGAAGGCGCGCACCGCCGGATTTGCACCCACGGCAGAAGCCGCCATCCCCACCTCTTCGGTGCGGATGGCCGTGCTGACGTCCTCGCCATTCAGATAGATATGCTGTTCGCCCTCGATAAAAGCAAATTCGAGGGTGATATTGGGCAGCAGGGCATTGACCGCCTCGTTGTCCTTCGGGTCTTTGCCCGCGCGGAGGGCATAAAGGCCGATGGTGCGGAACATCGCACCGGTGTCCACATAAATGTAGCCGAAGTCCGCAGCCAGACGCCGCGCCAGCGTAGATTTGCCTGCGCCCGCAGGCCCGTCGATCGCAACAGATACCATTATAAAAGCTCCTTCTTTCATTTTACTTAGCATAGCCCGGCCCATCAGTGTTCAGATATTACAGGTTATTCGCAAAGCTCTGTGCCGTGCAGAATGCGATCTGCAGATTGTAGCCGCCGGTATAGGCGTCCACATCCAGCACCTCGCCTGCAAAGTAGAGGCCGAGGGCCTTTTTGCTCTGCATGGTCTTGGGGTCCACCTCCCGCACCGACACGCCGCCCGACGTGATGACCGCGTGGGCCAAATCGCCCCGGGCGTCGATGGACACCCGCCAGTGCTTCATCAGCTGTACCAGTTCCCGCTTCTGCTCCCGGGTGATCTGGTTTGCCCTGGTGGCCGGGTCGATGCCCCAGCGGGCCACCATGACCGGCTGCATACTGGACGGCAGCAGCTTCACCAGTGCGCCCTGTGCCGCGTGGTTCGCCAGAAGGGCAAAGTCCCGGGTGATGCGGTCATAAAGCTGTTCCTCGCTGAGGGCTGGCTTCAAATCAATAAAAGCTTCGTACTTGTGCTTTTTCATGTCGCCCAGATGGCTCGACGCGCTGAGGGTCAGCGGCCCGCTGATGCCGAAGTGGGTGAACAGCATCTCGCCCTGCTCCTCGAAGATAGGTTTGCCGTCCTCGTGGAGGGTGAGGGTCACGTTCTTGAGGGCGAGGCCCATCATCTTCTTGCAGTCGGCGTCATGGCTCACGAGACTGACAAGGCTGGGGACAGGCTCCACGAGGGTGTGGCCCGCCTGCCGGGCCAGCTTGTAGCCGTCGCCGGTGGAGCCGGTGGTGGGGTAGCTCAGGCCGCCCGTTGCCACCAGCACGGCGTCCGCCTTGTACTCCCGGCCCGAAGTTCCCCGCACTCCTACGCAGCGATAGGCCGGGCCGGGCTTTTTCTTTTTCGGATGGCGCGGATCTTCCGGCGCAGCAGGCGCTTCTTCCGGCTGGGCCAGCGGCTCCAGCAGCAGCTTTTTTGCCCCGTCGTGGACGATGTCCGCTCCGTCTGCGTACCGCAGAAGAGCCTGCCGGATCTCTTCGGCCTTGTCTGACACCGGGAACACCCGGCGTCCGCGTTCCACCTTCAGCTCTACGCCGAGAGACTCAAACAGCTCCATCGTCCTGGCCGGCGGGAAAGCCCCCAGCGACGAGAACAGAAAGCGGGGGTTCGTCCGCACATGGTGCAGAAATTCCTCTGCGGTGCAGTCGTTGGTCACATTGCAGCGGCCCTTGCCGGTGACGAGAATTTTCTGAGCCGGCTTTTCCATATGTTCCAGCACCGTCACCTCATGCCCCTGCCGCAGGGCCGCGCCTGCCGCCATCAGGCCGGCAGCGCCGCCGCCTACCACTAAGACCCTCATGTTTCGTTTCCTCCGCTTTTTCTTTTGTCTTCACACTTATTCTAGTTTATCATACCAGAATCGACCGCCAAAAGCAATGTGAAAAAAGCAGGTACAGCGTTCTGCTGCACCTGCCCGGAAAATTTTGCTTATTTCATGGCCTTGATGGGGTCGAGATACTTTTCGCCCTCCATGACTTCCAAGTGGATGTGGCTCTCCTCGGCACACTCGCAGCTCACGCTGCCCACCTTGCCGATGGTCTGCCCGGCCGAGACGGTGTCGCCCTTCTTCACCTTGGCGTCCGTCGTGCCGCAGACCCGCCAAATCCTGCCGGAAGCGTCTTCGATGGCGACCACAGGCCCCCACTTGTCGTCCGTGCCGATTTCCACCACCTTGCCTGCCGCCGGGGCGGTCACTTCCGCGCCCCTGTCGGCGGCGTAGTCCACACCGTTGTGGGTGCGCCAGTCGCCCAGCGTCTTGCTGTAGACCAGCTCATCGCCGCTGTAGCTGTTTAAGACGCGCCCCGAGACAGGCTGCGTGGAGGCAGGCGCAGCCGAACTGCTGGCAGGCAAGGACTCGGTTTGCAGCGCGGAGGGTTCGCGCACCGAACCAGACCCAGACTGCGCACCAGAAGAGGACGCAGCCCCACCGGACGAGCTGTCGGCTTTTGGCACATTGGCCACGCTGTTTGCTGCGGGTGCGTTCTGCTGCTGCCATTCGGCTTCCTCCTCTCCGGCGACGCCGGGCGATGTGTTGATGCCCTCGTCGATGCCGGGGGCGGTGCTGGACGGGCTGCGCACCGCGTCCAGATTCTGTTTGAGCTCATTGCGCACCGTGCGCACAGCCCACACCCCGGCCGCTGCCGCCGCCAGCAGGCAGGCGGTAAGCACCAGCGCAAAGGCTTTGTCCCGCAAAAACTTTCTGAATTGCTCCATCGTTCGTTACTCCAATCCATCTTTGTGTACGGAATCGTTTCTTTGGTGGTAGTTTGGAGCGGCAGAGCGGGGTTTATTCATCCTTTATTCGAAAGGACACAAAAAGACCCCGGATGACCGGGGCCTTACCTGTTGCATTGTTCTTTTTATGCAGCTTATGCAGCGCAGTCCGGGAAATTCACCACCGTGATTTCCGCCACCGCCTTTTCCACAGTCTGCAAAATATGCTCTATCTTTTCTATTGTATCCGCTGACAGAACAACTTCTCCGCACTGCTCACACTTCATACAGGGGACATTTTTGATGACAACGACACAGTTTTTGAGCTGTACGGTATGAATGGTAGTATCAGGCTTCATTTCGCCCTTGCAGAAAAAGCAGGTCATGTTCATCAGTTATTGCGGCTGCGGCTGTTCATGCCCAGCAGGCGGACGACGTACAGGAAGATGTTGATGAAATCCAGATACAGGGTCAGTGCGCCGTAGATGGAAGCCTTCTCGGCCAGCTCAGCGTCGCCTGCATAGTAGGCGTAGATCTGGCGGAGCTTCTGGGTATCGTAGGCGGTGAGCAGCATGAACACCACCAGGCCGATGCCGCAGTAAAGCACCGAGGCGCCGAAGCCAAAGCCGAAGAGCGCACCCACGAGGCTGGTGACGATCATGGCCACCAGAGCCATCATGAGGCGGGGACCCCAGCCGGTGAGGTCTTTATGGGTGGTGGTGCCGTACACAGCCATGAGGCCGAAGTAGACCGCCGTGGCGAGGAAGGCCATGACCAGCGTACCTACCGAGAACATCAGGAAGTAGTAGCTCAGGACCATGCCGTTTAAGATGGCGTATCCGAAGAACGCGGCTCTTGCACCGTCGATGGACATCTTCTGCACCCGGGCGCTGAGCATGAACACCAGCGCCAGCTCACCGATGGTAAGCAGGAAGTAAAGGGAATCGACCAGGTAGATAAGGGGCGTGGTCGCCGTGATATAGGCCATTGCGAAGGTGACGAGCAGGCCGCCGGCCATCCAGCGGTAGGTGCGGGTCATATAGTCCGATGCGCTCATCGAAGGCTCCGCATAGCCGCGGTCATAGTTGTTGTAATCCATAAGGAATCCTCCATTCAAAATCAGGGCATCGGCCTCGGCCTTGCCCCGGTCTACGAAATATAGTATACTGCATAGAAATGAACGATTCATGAAAAAGGCTGTGATATTTGATGTCCCTTGGACTTTATCTGCATATTCCTTACTGTTTTTCCAAATGCCGGTACTGTGATTTCTACTCCGCCCCCGGCCAGCGCGGCGTCCCCCGGGCCTATGTGGACGCCCTTTTGCGGGAACTCTCCCGGTTTGCGACGGACGCGCCCCTGCGGCCGGACACCCTTTATTTCGGCGGCGGAACGCCCAGTCTGCTGGACCCGGCAGACGCCGCCCGGCTCATCGCCGCCGCACAGCCCCTGCCCGGGGCCGAGATCACGCTGGAAGCCAACCCTGAGACCGTAACGGAGGATTCCCTCCGGGCATTCCGGGAGGCGGGCGTCAACCGCATCTCCTTCGGCGTCCAGTCGGCCCGGGACAGCCAGCTCAAGACGCTGGGCCGCCCCCACACGGCAAAGCAGGCGCGGGCCGCTTTCGCCGCCGCACGCCGTGCCGGGTTCGAGAACCTCAGCGGCGACATCATGCTGGCCCTGCCCCATTATACGCAGGCCGAGTTCGACGAGACGTTGGCGCTTATTGAGGATGGCGGCGCGGCCCACATTTCCGCCTACCTCTTGAAGATCGAGCCCGACTCCGCCTTTGGCCGGACGCCCCCCGAAGGTCTGCCCACCTCCGACGAGGCGGCAGATTTTTACCTCTACGCCGTCGAGCAGCTGGAACATCATGGCTACCGGCAATATGAGATCTCCAACTTCGCCCGCCCGGGCTATGAGGGAAAGCACAACCTCATCTACTGGGACTGCGGCGACTATCTGGGCATCGGCCCCGCCGCCCACTCCTGCATGGGCGGCAAACGGTTCTACTACCCCGCCGACACCGAAGCCTTTCTGCGGGACGAGGCCGCGCCCGTCATGGACGGCGGCTGCGGTGCGGAGGATTATCTCATCTTGCAGCTGCGTCTGCGCAAAGGTCTGAGCCTCGACGAATACAAAAAACGCTATGGCAGGGAGTTTTCCACCGCACAGCTGGCCTTTGTGCAAAACTGCGTGAAGAGCGGCTACGCCAACTTTGACGGTCACACCCTCGCCCTCACGCCTGCCGGGCTCATCGTACAGAACAGCATCCTTGCCGAGCTGCTGTGAGCCTCAGTGAACAGCAAAGCTCATCGCCGCCAGCACAAAAACACCGATGATGCTGGCAATACGGCTCACCCTCTGCATCGCGTAATACCAGTCGGTGGGCTCACCGCCGTACACTTCCAGCCCGTGGCGGAGGTTCCAGAACAGCAGCGGGAACCGGACATCCAGCACAAGGAGCACCACCAGCGCCCCGATCGGCAGCAGGAACGCCACGCTGCCCCGGGTCTCCCGCCGCCCGCCGACGGCCACATTATAGAGCCAGTTACAGCTGGGCCAGAGGTCGGATCTCTGGTATTCGCCGTTGACGATGACGTTCACCTCGTCGGCAAGGCCCCCATCGTCTTCCCGCCACAGGATGGCGTCGCCGGGGTCGCCCAGCGCGGTCCCGGTAAAAATGACCACTCCGTCCTGCTCAATTTTTACGCCCGGGTCGCTCATGCCCTCGGCTTTCGATTCGAGCCGATAGTGCCGCGTCTCTCCGTCCAACGTGAACTCCACTTCCGCACCGTTTCCTGTCTGGGCGATCTTCATGGTGTAGGCGGCATACGCGTCCTTGCCCGAAAAGCTGCCGTCGGCCTGACGGTACAAAAAGGCATCCCGCAGCCAGACTCCCGGGCGGAGGGCGGCCCAGAGATAGAGCACAGCGAGAAGCAGCGCGGTAAGAACGCAGAGCAGGCAGCTCGTCTTTTTCTCCATGGTCAGGCTCCTTTCGTTTCAGCCCAGTTCGATCACGTTCCACCCCAGCTCCCGGATGGCTTCTTGATCATGGGTCGCCAGCAGGGTGGGCTTTGCGCCGCAGCGTGCCTTGAGCATGGCTGCGGCTTTTTTCATGACGGCGGGGTCCATGCCGGTGAAGGGCTCATCTAACAGAAGCGTGTCGCTCTCGGCCCAGAGAGCGCGCAGCAAGGCGGCGCGGCGCTTCTGTCCGCCGGAGAGCTTCCGGGCAGGCAGGGCCAGGGCCTCGTCATCCAGTCCTAATTGTATAAGGTCATCTCGTATCTGCTCTTTGTATTGTGTTTTGACCTTGTACTGTTCTGCGGTCAGCACCAGCGCCACATTCTCTTCGGCAGTCAGCTGGGGGCAGAGCCTGTCTTCCTGAAAGACCGCGCCGACCCGGCCCACGCCCTCCACGCTGCCGGAGGTGGGCGCTTCCAGCCCCATCAGGATGCGGAGCAGGGTCGTCTTGCCCCAGCCGCTGGGCGCCCAGAGCACCGCCGGGTCGTCCACAGTAAGCGAGAGGTTTTCGAAGAGGATCTTCTCTCCGAATCGTTTAGACAGATTCTTTATTTCCAGTTTGTTGTTGGTTTCACTCATTTTTCAGCCCCCTCTTCGCCCAGAACTGCCGCTACCGCTTTATCCAGCAGAGCGAGGAACAGCTTTTCGAATACGGCGCTCAGCAGGATGATGACGAAGGTCCAGGCAAACAGCTCCCCGGTGGAAAGGGTAATTTTTGCCCGGTAAAGGGCGTCGCCGATGCTGCCGTCCGGCAGGCCGATGACCTCTGCTGCTACGCCGCTCTTCCAGCAGATGCCCAGCGCCACGCTGCATCCCTGCCGGAACGCGGGCAGCACCGCCGGGAGCCAGACCGCCCGCAGACGCCGCCCCAGAGGCAGACGGAACACCTGCGCCATTTCGAGAAGCTGGCGGTCAGCACTCCCGATGCCGGTGCGCACTGCGCTGTAGAGGACGGGCAGCACCATCAGAAAGCTGATCAGGACGGACAACGACGAGCCGCTGACCCACACCAGCGCCAGAATGATGAAGCTCGCCACCGGAGTAGCCTTGACCAGCTGCATCACGGGGGCGAGAAGGGCGTCCACCCACTCCCACTTTTCGGCGGCCACCGCCAGCACCGCGCTGGACAGAACGCCCAGCCCGAAGCCCAGCAGGATGCGCCCGGCGCTGAAACCGATGCGCTGCCAGAACTCGGCCTGAGGCAGCAGCTCCACCAGCGTACCGATGGCCTGCACCGGCGAGACAAGAAAGACTTCCTGCCCGATGGCCGCAGCCGCCGCCTGCCAGACGCCCAGCCAGAACACCGACGCCGCCAAAATTTGAATGCGGCGTTTTTTTGTTTTATCCATGTATTTCTTTGCTCCTGTTCGTTTTCTCGCTTTCAGAATATCACATCATGTATGAGAATACAATCCTTCATCTTTTCTTCTCTTGACATGAAGGTCATAAAACACTACACTGGAATAAAGTAATCCTTATTCTACGTGCCTCCGCGCACAGCTGGGAGAGATGACCATGCACGATTCCGCTCAGGCCCTCCGGGGCAAAAAGCTCCTTCTGGTGGGGTTCACCCTGTTCTCGATGTTCTTCGGGGCAGGCAACCTCATCTTCCCGCCCTTCCTCGGCGCACAGGCCGGGACGGCGCTCTGGCCCGCTTTTGTGGGCTTTGCCGTCAGCGCCATCGGCCTGCCCATCGCGGGCGTGGCAGCGGTGGCCCGGGCGGGCGGTCTGCCTGCGCTGGCCGGGCGGGTCCATCCCCGTTTCGCACAGGTGTTCGCTGTGCTGGTCTATCTGTCCATCGGTCCCTGCCTCGCGATCCCCCGCACGGCCAGCACCTCGTTTGAGATGCTGACGCCGCTGGTGGGGCGGAGCACACCGGGACAGTTCATCTACTCCCTCGTGTTCTTTGCTGCGGCGTACTTCGTGGCCCTCAAGCCCGAAAAGCTGACCCAGCGGCTGGGCCGCATCCTCTGCCCTGCCCTGCTGGTGCTCATCGTGGTGCTGTTCGCGGGCTGCATCCTCCGCCCGGCCGCGCCCGGCTACGGCACGCCTGCCGAGGCTTACGCCGCCCTCCCCGCCGCACAGGGCGTGCTGGACGGCTATCAGACCATGGACGCGCTGGCAGCGCTCAACTTCGGCGCGGTCATCGCGCTGAACCTTCAGGCGGTGGGCATCACGGAGGAATCCGCCGTCCGGCGCGGCACCATCCGGGCCGGGTTCATCGCGGGCGGGATGCTGCTGGTGGTCTACGCCATGCTGACCCACATCGGCGGCATCTCGGGGGCTGCCTTCCCCGGCAGCGACACCGGTGCCGCCGTCCTGACGGCACTGGCCGACGGCCTGTTTGGCCGGGTGGGACAGGTGCTTCTGGCCGCCATCTTCGTCATCGCCTGCTTCAACACCTGTGTCGGCCTCATCGCCAGCGTAGGCGAATACTTCCACGAGCTTCTGCCCCGGCTGCCCTACCCCGCCATTGCAGCCTTCTTCGCGCTGATGAGCATGCTGCTGGCGAACATCGGCCTTGCGGGCATCCTGAGCCTTTCCGTCCCGGTGCTGAACGCCATCTACCCCATCGCCATCATCCTCATCGTGGTGGAGTTCCTGCCCGGACGGTTCCAGCGGACATCGGTCTGGCGGCTGAGCATCCTCTTCACGGCCATCCAGAGCATCCCTGCTGCCCTGCCCTTCGGCCCCCTCTCCACCTTGATGAACGCTCTGCCCCTGAGCAGCCTCGGCTTTGGCTGGCTGCTGCCGGCCCTCATCGGCATCGGCGCGGGCCTTCTGATGTAAGAAAAACTGCCGCACGGCTGTGCGGCAGTTTTTCTTGTTTCAAAGCTTACTTTGCAGAGTTGCGGATCGCCGCCATGACCTTGCGCAGGACGGACGGCTCGGTGTAGTAGAAGTTATCGTCCGGCAGCTTGCCGCCCACGGCGGCGGGAGAGGCATCGTAGAGCACCTGCAGGTAGGCAGAGATGTCTTTCTTCATCTCCTGACCGTTGCGGTAAACGATGTTGCACTTGGGCAGGGCCTTCTTGGCGATCGCAGCCTTGGCCACCACGCCGACTTCCTCACAGAGGGCGGCGGTGCCGTCGATGTCCTCGTTGGCCGCCTTGACGCTCTTCTGGTAGTCGGTCAGGAAAGCTGCGATGACGTCGGGGTTCTGCTTTGCGTACTCGGTGCGCACCACGGTGACGCCGGTGATGAGCTGGGTGTCACAGACCCTGTTCCATTCTTTGGTCAGGTCGAGGACGACGCGGAGACCGCTGTCCTTCATCTGGGCAGCGGTGACGTAGGGCTGAGGCAGGACGGCGATGGCATCCTTCCTGGCAGCGGCCATCTGGGCCGTGACCTCGGAAGCCTCGCTGTAGTATTCGATCTTCACGTCCTTGTCGGGGTCGAGGCCGTTCTTCCTGAGCAGATAGCGCAGGACGTACTCGGGCGTCGTGCCTTTGCCGGTGGAAAGGATGGTGCGGCCCCTGAGGTCGGCGAAGCTGTGGACGGTATTGCCCTTCTCCACGACGTAGAGGACGCCCAGCGTGTTGACGGCCATGACCTGGATGCCGCCGTTCGTCTTCTGGTAGAGGGTCGCGGCGAGGTTGGCCGGGATAGCGGCCATATCGAGTTCGCCCTTGATGAGCTTCGGCACGATCTCATCGGCAGCGCCGTAGAGCTGCAGGTCATAGTCGAGGGAAGCAGTGCCGTCCTTCTCCATGCTCAGCAGGTTGACGAGGCCCATGGTGGTGGGGCCTTTCAGGCCGGCGATGCGCACTTTTGTGCTCGTTTTGGCCGATGCGCCGCAGGCCAGCACGCTGACCATCAGCACCAGCGACAGCAGCAGAGATGTCAGTTTTTTCATAGGATTTCGTTCCTCACTTTCATTGGGAGAAATTTTCCCGCAAAAAATTTGCAAAACCATTTGCTTTACGCCCTCAAGTTTACTATAATAAGAGAAAAAATACCGTTGCACACGCAACGGAATCGCAGAAGGGCGGTGAGGGCCCGGGGAAAACCTCACGGAATGGGTATGGAAAATTATCTTCCGCTGTTACAATCCACCTCTCTGTTCGCCGGGCTGGAAGCCGAAGCGCTCCGGGTCCTGCTGGGCGAAGTGGGGGCCGTATTGCGCACCTACAGCCGGGGCGAGACCCTCGTACTGGCCGGACAGTCGAACCGCCGGGTGGGCGTGGTGCTCTCCGGTGCCATCGAGGCCTATCATTCCGCCGCCAGCGGGGCGCGTCTGCCCATCAGCCAGATGGGGCCGGGCGGTGTGTTCGGCGACGTGCTGGGCGGCTCGAGCCTTTCCAGCCCGGTGACGGTGGTGGCCTCGGCCCCCTGCGAGGTGCTGCTGGTGCCTTACGAGAAGCTTCTGCTGCCCGGGGCCGACCCGGCCCGCCAGCGGGTGCTGCAGAACCTTGTGCGCACCATCAGCGACAAATACTTCCTGCTCTCCCGCCGGGTAGACCTGCTGCTGCTCAAGAGCCTGCGGGCCAAGGTGTGCGCCTACCTGCTCAGCGAGGCCGAGGTTCACCACAGCCTCACCTTCACCATTCCCTACTCCCGCATCCAGCTGGCCGACTACCTCAACTGCGACCGCAGCGCCCTCTCCCGGGAGCTGAGCCTGATGCAGCGGGACGGCCTGCTCGAGACCTATAAGAGCAGCTTCAAGCTGCTGGAACCGGACGCGCTGCGGCACATGGTGCTGTAACAGCCTCTCCCTTTGGGAGAGCCTTATATAGAAGGAGAACTTCATCATGTCCAAACCGATTTTATGGATCGTCATTCCCTGCTACAACGAAGAACAGGTGCTGCCCATCACGGCCCCCATGTTCCTGAAGAAGATAAACGACCTCGCCGCAGCGGGCCTTGTCAGCGAGAAGAGCCGGGTGCTCTTCGTCAACGACGGCTCCCGCGACGCCACCTGGTCCCTCATCCGGAAGTTCGCCTCTGAGGATGAGCACTTCATCGGCATCTCCCAGAGCCGGAACCGCGGCCACCAGAACGCCGTGCTGGCCGGGCTGATGGAGGCGCTCCACAGCGGCAGCTGCGACATCACCATCTCCATCGACTGCGACGGTCAGGACGACATCAACGCCATGGACGAGA
>OGER01001713.1_pt1 | contig 15470 bp, 10 predicted proteins | sample 1570691 | NCBI WGS metagenome assembly OGER01 (sample SAMEA2582143, study PRJEB24529) | metagenome | biome: Human gut stool | place: China | collected 2011
TGGCAAGTGTAGTTGGCTACTATATTTGCAAATGGTTAGACTGTAGACAAAGGGGGCTGTCGCACTAACTAAGTTAGTGCGACAGCCCCTTGTTTGAATCATATGTCATTTTTAATATACCTTCCACTTGTCAGATAAACGCTTCATTATTTTTTTGTAAGAAAACTATCAAGTTCCCCATATACTGTATTATCTGAAGATATTAAAATTTTTCCATTATCTGTATATAAGTAGTTCAAATATTCATATGGCAAGTCTATCTTGTTAAGCTTATTATGGCGACTGTCAATATTCCAGATTTCTCCTGTATCCCTGGAATATACCAAAGTATAATCTACTTTTTTATCTCTGCCAGGTATCGCAATATCCAAATCTATCTTATTTATTATTTTTGCAACGGTCTTCCCCGATGCTACACGAAAAAGTACTCCTCTCCCACTAAATGTTCTTATAAAACCATATTTTCCTGACATCTCAAACTTCGAAATTCTTTCATTTTTTAGCAGATTGATAATTTTTTTATCCAGCTTCAAACTATCAATATAGTTTCCAGCACAATTATACTTTTCTTTTTATTATTTTTACCTTTTAATGATATAATTTTATCCTTACATACTTTCACATAAATTAATGTTTGATCTGTAGAATCACTTACCCCCAAATGTTTCTTTTATCGTATAAATAAAAATAAGCGAAAGTAGTGCAACAGTATCAGGTGGACTTCTTTTAGAGCAGCTTCCGCAGCCCCTTCGGGTAATGATTCTTCATCACAGAACCCGCAAGTTTGCCCCAGCCGAGGCTGTATCCATCTACCGTGATCAGATACCAGCCCTTCTCCCCTTCTGCCGGAAACGTCTGCCCGGCCAGATACGCGCGTGCTTCGTCCACAGACAGATTCCAGCTGTGGCATGCTTCCTGCGGAGAAATTGCAAGCGCCAGTGCGTGTGCCGGTTCCAGCCGGTTCTTTTTAACTGTGCCAAGATGCAGGCCCGGACGCAGCACATGCAGCCGTCTGGTTGCCGGCATATGTTCCGGCATCAGATACAGCTGCTCTCCAAAAAGAAGCAACCTCCCGGCATCATCTGCCGGTATCTTTCCAAGAAACTCCTGTAATCCTGCAAGATACGCTTTTGCTTCTCCCTTTGCCAGCGGTTTTTCTTCTCCATTCGCACAATATCCCCGGTAATTTTCCGAAACGGTTCCCTCTTTTTCCAGAACCGCAACGAAATGTCCCTCTCCGTGCAGATGATGCGGAAATAACCGGATCGTATCGCCAATCTCCGCTGCCGGATGTTTTGTCCATGCCGCTACACCGTCTGCCATTCCCGGATATTTTTTCACCGGCACAATATGAAACTGCGGATGCTGTTCCAGAAAACGGCTGATCGTTCCCTCGTTTTCCTCCGGTGCAAAGGTACAGGTAGAGTAAACCATACGTCCCCCCGGCCGGAGCATGGAGGCTGCACATGCAAGAATTTCCTGCTGCCGCGCCGCACAGATCTGAACATTCTCAGGACTCCACTCCTCACATGCCTGTTCATTTTTGCGAAACATTCCTTCCCCGGAACACGGGGCATCTACCATGATCCGGTCAAAATATTCCGTAAACATTCCCGCAAGTGTCTGCGGACTCTCGTTTGTCACCATCACATTTTTTACACCCATCCGTTCCATGTTCTCGGAAAGAATCTTTGCCCGCGCCGGATGAATCTCATTGCTGACAAGGAGCCCTTTTCCCTGCATCGCTGCCGCAATCTGTGTACTTTTGCCCCCCGGTGCCGCACATAAATCCAGAACTTTTTCGCCCGGCTGCGCATCCAGATATGCAGCCGGTGCCATGGCACTGGGCTCCTGAATATAGTACACGCCCGCCTCGTGATACGGATGTTTTCCCGGCTGATCTTCCTTTTCGTAATAAACCCCGTTCGCTTCCCACGGCACCGGCTGCAGATGAAAGGAAGTCTCCTCTGTAAACCGGTCTGTGTCGGTTTTTGACGGATTGATCCGCAGTGCCTGATAACGCGCATCTTCGTAACTGTTTAGAAATGCCGGGTATTCTTCCTCCAGCATTTGTTTCATTCGATCTAAAAAAAGTTGTGGAAGCATATCATTTCTCCTAAATTTCTCCTAAAGTTTTCCAAAAAAACTTGGAAAAATATCCAACAAATAGTAAAATATAAATATGATAAAACGAAAGTACATGAGAACAAGACAATTAAAACCGGGCATGAAGCTCGATCATCCGGTCGTTGACCGTCTGGGACGTAATCTCGTTGCCAGAGGCGCCGAGCTGGATGATTATATGATTGATTCCCTGTTGAAACTGGGTATTATGTCTGTTTACATTCAGGAGGGGGAAGAAGAGGAAAATCCAGAACAGGTTCCTACTTCTCCAAAAGCAGAAAAAAATATCGAACGGCTCCGTACCGAAGACCGCGCAAAAGTTACTCTTTCTGCCAGTATCCGTGAACGTGTCTCTACCGGTATCCAGTTTATCTACAACAATACAACCTCCGAGGAAATGGTTGCCACCACAGAGAGCATTGCCGATGACCTGATGCGTTCCATTAAAAGCAATGATGCCATCGCAATTGATATCTCCACACTCAAAACCAGTGACGAATACACATTCAAACACAGCGTGGATGTAGCAACCATTTCCATGATCGTTGCCAAGCAGCAGGGACTCTCTCCCGAAGAAGTACGGGAAATCGGTGTCTGTGGTTTGCTGCACGACATTGGAAAAACCAAAATTCCAAATGCTATCTTAAACAAACCGGGCAAACTCAATGATGACGAATTTGCCATTATGCGGCAGCACTCGACATACAGTTACAACATGATCAAGGATCGTGCGGAATTTTCTCCGGCTGTCTGCCTTGGTGTTTTGCAACACCATGAAAAGATCAATGGAAGCGGATACCCGATGGGTGTGTCTGCGGAGAAAATCTGTCCCTATGCCAAGATCCTGTCCGTAGCGGATATCTATGATGCCCTGGTTACCGAACGCCCCTATAAAAAAGCCTATTCCCAGAGAGATGCCGTGGAAATGATTATGTCCATGACCATGGAACTCGACATAACTGCCATGAAGAGCTTCCTTGAAAGCATGATTCTATATCCGGTAGACAGCATCGTGGAACTGAGTAACGGCGAACAGGCGCGTGTGGTCAAAAATATTCCGCACTATATTCTCCGTCCTGTGGTTGTCGGGCTTACCAGCGGTAATGTCTACAACCTTGGAGAAGATATCAATTGTGCCAATATCATCATTCTTTAAACAACAGGGAACAGCTTTCGCTGTTCCTTTTTTATTGTGTTACCTCTTCACTTTCAAAAGGCTGTGCCGTCTCTGGCAGAAACGCATCGTAAATATCCACATGATCATAGATACAGCGCCAGCTGCTGGTGGACCCTGCAGTCACACAGATATACTCTTTTCCATCCGGTGTCTGTGCCATACTTGCCGCACAGCTTCCGGACTGATTCACAAAGCCAGTCTTTGCCCCGATAATTTCACTGTGTGTATCCTTATCTTCAATTCTCCGCAAAAACCAGTTGGATATTGTAATCCCATCTGGATGTGGTTTGGATTTTGATGTCGTATAGGTTCGCGTTCCAAGAACTTCCTTGCACAGATCATTGTCCATTGCGGCTTTTAAAATCATTGCCATATCATACGGCGTACTGTAATGGTCATCATTGTATATGCCGACACAGTTGGTAAAATGTGTGGTCTCCGACAATCCCATTTTTTCCAGTTCCTGATTCATCATATCCACAAATGCTTCCTGTGAACCGGCCACATAAGTTGCCAGAGAAACCGCAGAATCTGCCCCTGATGGCAAAATGGTTCCATAAAACAGATCCCTTACCGTTACCTGCTCATCCACTTCGTATCCGGTATTGCTGCAGTCATTACTATAACTGAAATCTGTGGCATCGATACTGATGGTAACCAGCTCGTCCAGCTGCTCTGGCTTAATATTTTCCGCTGCTACCAGCACGGTAAAGATTTTGGTCATAGATGCCGGAATCATACGTTTCAATGCATCTTTTCCGGCCAGAATCGTTCCAGCATCCACATCAATGAGAATTCCCTGCTTGCTGACAACGGACTTCGGAAGCGATTTTGTCTCTGCGGTCTCCGTAGCGGAATAATCAAATACTTCCTCTGTTTCCGTCGGTATTTCCGATGCCTGCTCCTGCTGCGTCGGCTCAATCATCTTTGGATCTTTTTTGTTCTTTCCCTTTTTCCCCAGCACAACTGCCAATACCAGAACAACTGCTAAAATTACAACTGCTGCAACGGCTATGTACCATCTGTTTTTTCGTTTCTGCATTTTCTTATCTCCTGTCCTGCCTGAATTGCTCCTTTGTATCATAGCACTTTTCGGCTATAAATTGCAATCCATCAGATACAAACGAGACGCAAAATCCGGAAAATACCGTACGTTCTCATTATACCCGGTGCCTCCGAATGCCGGGTGCAAATGTACACCTCCATACATCAGGGCATCCCCGTATGCACAGAAATCCTCCTTTTCCCCATCCATCTTTACAAATTTTGCCAGCAGATGATGTGTCACAGAATCCGGGCGGATATGTACCGGAGCAACCGTGTTGACCAGATCCCCAAACTCCAGAATACTGTACGTTAACGCGCGGTTGGTAAAATGGTACCGTTTCTCTTTTGCAAGTCCTTTGGGATAATACGCATGAAACTGTGTATTCGGTTCCGCAAGTTTCTGCATCAGCATGCCGACTGCCTGTGTCTGGTCTTCTGAAACACATGTCCATTCTGTGAGATTTCCGTCAGCAAATGTCCGCCCACGATAAAATGTGCCCTGCTGCAATACACTACGCCACTTCCTGTACAGTGCAATCTGAGCCCTGATCTCCTCAAGTTCCTCTCTGGTACAGTCACAGAAATTACATTCATACCCCAGCACTGCGAATGCGGCAACTGCAAAGCGGGTCGTAAGCGGTGTCCGGCGCAGCGTCTGATGGTTCGGACACGCAGATACATGTGCACTCACCGTCGAGAGCGGATACCCGTAACTGTAATTTGTCTGTATGTCCGCCCTGCAACAGGCATCTGTGTCATCGCTTCCCCAGATCTGCGGAAAATAGCACAAAATGCCGGGATCAAAACGGTTTCCGCCTGCTGCACACCCTTCAAATAAAATTTCCGGAAAACGACAGGTCAGTTCCGCCATGCACCGGTACAGTCCCAGCACATAACGATGTGCCACCTCTCCCTGCTGTGCGGCCGGCAGGCTCTGTGAATAATAATCGGAAAACGTCCGGTTCATATCCCACTTCACATAAGAAACCGGCGCCGAAGAAAAGACCTTTGTCATACTGGCAATGATATACTCCTGCACTTCTCTCCTGCCAAGATCCAGAATTCTCTGGTTTCGTCCTTCTGCATGCGGTTTTCCGGGAATTTCAATGGTCCAGTCCGGATGCTTCCGGTAAAGGTCACTGTCCACACTGACCATCTCCGGCTCTACCCAGATTCCAAAAGAAAGCCCCAGATCTGTAATTTTTTTGGCAAGGCGCGATAAGCCGCCGGGCAGTTTTTTTGTATTCGGCACCCAGTCTCCCAATGAAGAAGTGTCATCGTTTCGTCTGCCAAACCAGCCGTCATCCACCACAAACAATTCGATTCCGGCATCTTTTCCCGCCTTTGCCAGCTTTAAGAGCCTGCTCTCACTGATATCAAAATAGCAGGCCTCCCAGCTGTTTAAAAGTACCGGGCGCGGCCTGTTTTTCCAATATCCGCGCACGATATGCTCCCGGATAAACGCATGCATCCGCCGGCTCATGCCTCCCCATCCATCCGGTGCATAGGTCATAAAGGCCTCCGGTGCCTGAAACTGTGCTCCCGGCTCCAGTTTCCACGAAAATTCCCGTGGATTGATCCCCGTAAGAAGCCGGAGTTTTCCAAAACTGCTGACCTCCGCAGTCTCACAGTGATTTCCACTGTAGATCAGATGAAATCCGTAACAGTCTCCCCGATCTTCTCCCGTTTTCGGACGGCTCAGCATCACAAACGAATTTGCCCGGCTCGACGTGGTTCCGGTAAAAGAATCATTGACAATTCTGCCACCGGTCAGCGTCTGGTCACAGCGGTGCATCTCCCGCGCCCATGCGCCGCGAAATGTCGTAAAAATATAATCACTGTCATCAAAATCCAGCTGCAGACTCATCAGACGGGTAAGCTGTACATCCTGACTGCTGGCATTGACAATCTTCGCACTCCGTCCGATCACATCTGCCGCCTCATAGACATAGTAGTAGAGCAACAGCTTCAGATCATACTGCCGATCCACCATTGTCACACACAGCTGCTGCACTTCTCCCGCACTTCCATAGGAACCCGGAAGTCCGTCCAGCGCATCTTTTTCCCCGGTAATAACGGCATCTTCATAGCGGAAATCCAGAGTCTTTGCCCCATCATAAAGAATAGCCTCAACAAACGGCTCACGGATATCGCCCTTTCCGTACGAAGACATTTCCAGCCGCACATCCTCCAGCGAAAAACCGGCATGCTCTTTTTCACAGATATTCACATTTCCCGGTGCAAACACATGCTTTTCCACAAGAATTTCAAGATCATCCGGATGCTCGATATGAATAGTTCTCCCGTAATACAGATGCTCCGGATGTCCCCCCGGCAGAATGGAAAATGCATATGTTGTATGTGCCGTATCCAGTACGAATGCCTGTCCAATTTTACGAATCATAGCTGTCATCCTTTCTTTTAGCAGTTCTCCTGATTTTTAATTGCTGCATTAATCTCCTGCAGCTTTTTCTCTGTCAAAATATATTTTTTCCGAAATACCAATACTGCGATGAAAAGACCGATCATCGGAATTCCCGCCATCGTCAGCCGCAGTCCCAGCACCGAAGAATCCGCTGCACGCGCAACAACCGCCGCACTTGTATCCTGCTTGAGGTTACAGAGAGACAGACAGATCGCTGCGATCAGCACGGCAACTCCCGAAGCCAGTTTCACAACAAACGTCTGCATGGAAAAAATCACACTTTCATCACGGCGGTGATTTTTCATTTCCCCATAATCTACCGTATTTGCCAGAAATACCGTGGTAAGCACAGTCAGCATGCCAAATGCCGCAAAAATCAAAAAGCCCGGCACCACCAGGGCTCCAAGCACAGTATGACCGCCAATCATCAGCACAAGCAGAATCGCATACCCTGCGATTGCCATTCCAAAGCTCAGGTAGAACACACGGATACTGCTCATAAACTTCCGCAGCAGCGGAAACAATACCATCATGGACAAAATCTGTACCGCTCCGCCAAATGTACTGAAAAGTGTATAGCTGTTATACCAGCTCTCCCCACTCACATCATACTTGAAAAAATACAACAGCAGATTGGACGTAATATACAAAGAGCAGTTAATCAGTACAATGGTGATGACAACCGTCATTGCCTGATCGTTGTGAATCAGCGCCGAAAACATCTGCCGTACGGTCGGTGTTTCCATATGAACCGTGGATTTTTCCCGGATCGTCAGACAGGTGATCGTAATAAACAGCACAAACAATACCGCAACAATAAGTGCAAACCAGCGGAAACCCGTGCGCTCATTTCCCTGTCCCAGCATATACACACATTTCATCGTAATAATCGTAACGAGAGCGGAACCGACACCCGAACAGGAACGCGCCATAGTTGTTAAATTTTCGCGCTCTTTTCCGCCTTCTGTAAATGCCGGAATCATCGACCAGAAAGGAATGTCCATCATGGTATAGGTGACTCCCCACACAACATAAGTAATGGCTGCATATGCCACAATCCCACTTCCATTCCATGCCGGCGGTGCGGCAAACATCAGATACAGCACAATCGCATTGCACAGGGTTCCAACCAGAAGCCAAGGACGGAATTTTCCCCAGCGTGTTCTGGTTTTTGCAACAATTACTCCCATAATCGGATCGTTAAATGCATCAAACACCCGCGCTGCCATGAGAATAATTCCCATTGCCATCGCACTTACTCCGAGAACATCCTGATAATAATACAGAATATAGCTCGCCGAAAGCATATATACCATATCTTTTCCGACAGCCCCCAGGCCGAATGCCGTTTTTTCTTTTGCTGATAATTTCATTGTATTTCCCCCTTACTCTTCCCGTGCCACCTGAAAATGTTCGCAGATTTTCCCCGTCTGCGCATTTTCAATTGTCAAAATTCCTTCTCCGGCCTGTCCGGTCGTCTTTACATAAGTACCACCCATACCTCCCTGTAAACATATGGTCTTTGGACCGATCAGTTCCAGAACACCTTTCACTTCAAACTGCACCGGTTCATTGAAAAACCCCAGCATATTTCCATTTTCATCCAGCGCCCGGATACGAACCGCCGCCATATCATAGGTTCTGCCTTCGGTCAGGTTATGTGCACTTACCTTCACCTCCAGATGTGCCTGCTGCATCGGCTCCTTGATCACGGTCTTTACCACTTTTCCGTCCCTGACAGCCTCAAACTTATAGACCGTGGAAGTCGTCCCCCAGTCCCCGACATAACGTGTGTAAAGCGCAACCGCATCCTTTGGTTTCATGTGATAGCAGACCATCAGCCGCAATGCCAGAAGGTAGAACTTTGCCGGAAGATTGTTCAGCCCGTAATACGCCGTCATGTTAAGCAGCTGCCCCATCAGTCTGGCCTGTTTCGGTTTCATCGGCTCATTTTCGACAATCGCATTTCCGATAAAGTCATTCACAGGAATTGGTCCATGCGCCAGTGCACGATATGGGGAGTCCTCCCGATGATACTCTTTGATCAATTTGCCGTTTTTGAACATCCGCACAGCATCCGCATTTGTAATCATCCAGTTTCCGCTGCGATTTCCGCCCGGATGCTCTCCGATATCCATCGAAGAACTCAGTTCTAAAACCGGTGTATCTTCCTGCTGACTGCTATACACCGCCGCCGCAAGTTTCGGGTTGCGGAACATATCCATCACGCCATGGTAACAGATCCGGTCACCGCTACCAAAATCCTTGTGCGTATTATAGTCAAACATACACCAGCCAAAACTTCCTGCAATATCCGGCTCCTGTGCCACCGCATTTAATACATTTGCATGACGGATTGCATGCTCCGTCCGGTGTTCCTCATCGTCAAACGGCTTGGTCGGAAACATATGCCCGTTATACTCACTGATCAGATACGGTTTTTTCATATCTGGTGTAACTTTTCGTTTCGGATTACACCCCGGATGTCTGCCATCGTGAAGAAAATCGTTGTACGTATAAACATCCTCCAGAAGATGGCTTTTCTTTAGCATCCGCACTCCGCCGGTTGCCCGCGTATCGTCCAGTTCATGTGCCACCCGGTTTGTTTCCCTGTAAAAAACATCGTCATCCTGCGACTCATTAATCCGCACACCCCAGAGAATAATGGAAGGATGATTGCGGTACTGCACGATCATTTCCTTTAAATTCTGCACCGCCTGCCGCTTCCATTCTTCATCCCCGATGTGCTGCCACCCCGGAAACTCAGTAAACACAAGCAGACCGATTTCATCACAACGACGGATAAAATCCTGCGACTGCGGATAATGGGAAGTGCGCACAGCATTCACGCCAAGTTCTTTTTTGAGAATATCGGCATCGAAAATCTGCATGGATGCCGGCGCTGCATATCCCACATACGGATAACTCTGATGACGGTTTAACCCACGAAGCCGCAGTTTCTTTCCGTTCAGATAAAAACCATCTTTTCGGAATCCGGCCTCCCGAAACCCTGTGATATCCACACGCGCATCTATCATTTCCCCATTTTTCCACAAACTCGTACGGATTTCATACAAATATGGATTTTCCGGTTCCCACAAACGGATCTCCTGCACCGGAAAAACGGTTTGCACATTTGTCTGTTTTACCGGCTTTTTTCCCAGGGGACTATATGCACCCTCGCCTTTTTTGCGGATTTCCTGCTGCAACGTTATCCCATCCGAAATATTCTGTACCGTAATCTCTGTAGTCACCTGCAGAGGATGTATCTGTGGCTTGACAAATACATCTGCAAGATGTGTCTTATTTCTCACCTGCACATAAACCTCACGATACATCCCGCCAAAAGTCATGTAATCTATGGCATATCCGAACGGCGGAATATTCAAATTTTCCCGGCTGTCGACACGCACCGCAAGTACATTGTCCTCCCCATATTTCAGGTATTTTGCAATTTCCACAAAAAATGCCGTATAACCGCAATGGTGCGCTTTCACTTCTGTCCCATTGACATAAACAACCGCATCATGCGCCACTCCCTCAAAGGTCAGTTCCACACTTTTCCCCTGCCACGCTTCCGGCGCCATAAAATGTCTGCGATATCCACACAGCATCTGATACGCATGCTCATCAAAGTAATGATACGGAAGCTCTTTGCAGGTATGCGGCAGCCGCACATCCTCCATCTCATTTTCCAGATATACTGCCTCTTTCATGGCTTCTTCCCATGTTTCGGCAAATTTCCAGTCATTGTTCCAATACAACCTCTCCATGCTTCTTTATGCTCCCCTTTCGTTTTACCTCTCCGAAGCAATTCCATACATCAGAATCCCGACAACCTCCTGCAATGCCTGCGCATAAGTAATTTCATTCTGCAGCAGGATATCGCGCTGGAAAAACTGCTCTAACGATGCTTCCAGCATCATCTTTAAAATCGGAATCCGGACCGGACGGATCACTCCTTCCTGCATGCCCTGTTCCAACAGGGCAATGGTCGTTTCCCAGCCTGTTTCGAGCCGTACTTCCACCTGATGATAAATCTCCGGATATTTTTCTTTTAACTGATATAACTGTCGAAAATCCACATCCTGATAACATTCCGGCATCACACCAAGGATTGTGTGAATCTTTTGCAGGGTGTCCATCTCCGGATTCTCTACGATCTTCTGCTCACTGTCCTTGATCCGGTCAAACAAATAGTCCACCGTTTCCAGAAACAAAGCCTCCTTATCACGAAACACCTGATAAATCGTTTTTTTACTGATCCCTAAAATCTTTGCAATATCATCCATCGTAAATTTCAAACCTTTTTGATTGAATGCCTGCAACGTTCCCTGCATAATGTTCTCTTTCAGTTCTTTATTCATTCTTTTCATCCTTTCTGCCGGAAGGAAACTATTTTCTTCATTTCAGTTTCCATTATAGTAGCATGTTCTCTCTCTTCCTTCAAGAAACTAAATGCCCAAAAATCGTTTCCGATTTTTGGGCACATTTTTTACGTTGCGTTTTATCCCCGCATCAATTCCCTGCGCACCGTTTTTTTCACAAAATAAAAACAGATGACCTGCATCACAATCGTGATGATCCAGGATGCCGGATAAGAAATAAACAGGAAGTACAACGATCTGTGATGTGGGAAAAATCCAAAAATCCAGAGAATTCTCGTTCCGACCGTACCGATCACCGACAGGATCATCGGCACTGCCGAATGTCCCATCCCCCGCAGTGCTCCGGGAAACAAATCCATAATGCCACACAGAAAATACGGCACTGTTGTAATGGCAAGAATCTCCATGCCGCTCTCGATCACATCCTTTTCTCTCGTATATATACTAAGTACCTGCGGTCCGAAAAACCATGCGCCACATCCCAGCAGCAGGGAAACACTGACCGTAAGAATCAGACAGTCGATCAGCACACGATCCATACGTTTATATTTTCCCACACCATAATTCTGACTCGTAAAACTCATACATGCCTGTGTAATGGAATTTACCGACATATACAAAAATCCCAAAATATTATTTGCCGCTGTATACCCCGCCATCGCCGTATCTCCGAAGGAATTCACGGAAGACTGCAGCAGCGCGTTTGAAAAGTTAATAACCGTACTTTGAATCCCGGCAGGAATTCCCACCTGAAAAATCTGCAGCAGATAAACCTTTTTTATTTTCAGCTTCGAAAAACGCAGCTGATAGCAGCTGTCGGTGCGGTACAGGCATAACAAAACCAGAATGCAGGAGATCATCTGTGCCGTAATCGTCGCAGTGGCTACGCCTGCCACCCCCAGATGAAAACCGATCACAAGAATCAGATCCAGCAGTGCATTGGCACATCCGGAAATCACCAGAAACAACAACGGCCGCTTGGTATCTCCCACCGCACGCAGAATCGCTGCCCCATAATTATAGAGCATAAAAAACGGCATCCCCAGAAAATAAATCCGCATGTAAAGGGTTGACTGTGCAATGACATTGTCCGGCGTTCCCATAAGAAGCAGCGCACCTTTTGCACTGATTACCCCGATTCCTGCCATGAGAATTCCGCTGATCAGTGCCAGCAGAATGGCGGTATGTACCGTGTCTGACATTTCTTTTTCCCTGCCGGACGCAAAAAAACGTGCCGCAAGCACGTTAGCCCCCAGCGAAATTCCGATAAACAGATTAGTGAACACGTTGATGAGTGCCGTGGTCGATCCCACTGCCGCCAGTGCCTGTTTTCCCGTAAAATGCCCCACAACAATGATATCCACCGCATTGAACATCAGCTGTAAAATTCCAGACAGCATGAGTGGGAGTGCAAACGAGATCAGTTTATCCATGATCGAACCATTGCACATATCTATTTCATATTTGTTTGTTTTCAAATTTTCTCTACCCCTTTCCGGTTCTGTTATCCCTCTGAGCCATAAAATACGCCGCTACTGGCGGCGTATTTGTTTGTCCTTATACATTCTCTGATCTGCGATCTCGATCAGTTCCATTATATTTTCATATTTTCCCACGGCATATCCCACGGAGGCAGATACCGGAATCTCACTGTTTTTCTGAATCGGCTTCATCACCTGCCTCCACTTTTCAATGACATCTTCTGCAATCTCCTGTGTCCCACCCGGAATAATCATAAGAAATTCATCCCCACCGTAACGGTAAGCATTGGTTTCCTCACTCGTCACTGCTGCCCGAATGGATCCCGCAATTTTGGCAATCAGCTGGTCTCCGTACAAATGGCCAAACGTATCGTTTACATATTTCAACTGGTTGACATCCCAATAAATAACCGCAACCGGGCGTTCTTTTGGCTCCATATGTTCCACTGTTTCAAGCAGTTTATTTTTGCTGTAAAGTCCCGTCATATCATCCATGGAAGCCGCCTGTACCATACGCATTGCATTTTCCATGGACTTGCGCACAATACTGTTTACACTGTTACTTACATAATAAAATGCAACCGCCATCAGCGATCGCGGCATCACATAATAAAGTGCCAGCGTAACCATAGGATTTTCGTTTACTTTGTTGAGCAAAAACACACCATCCTTCTGCAGATGATCCAGTGATGTCACCGTCAGCAGTGCCATGTTTGCATCACATACCCCAAAATAATAGCCCACATAAGTACTGATCGTAATCACAACCACTGTAAATATAAAGGCATAAACCGACAGTCTCTTTGAAGTATACATACTTGAAATGATAATCGGGATCATCATAATAATGATCATATGGTAGGTAAGGGATGCACTCGCGACCATGACAATCAGCCCGATGGCCGTAACGCTGAGATACTTGGTAAATGGGTGCTCAAGCCCCATCTTCACAAGCAGCAATCCATAAATCAACGCCAGCACACATGCCACCACATAGCCTCTGATAAAAATCGCCTGATCCACGATAAAAATATGCAGGCTGTTCAGAATCATCACAAACGAATAGAATAAAATGCAGATTCCCACCACACGGAACGCAAAAATATTCTGTGTCACATCCTTCTGCTCGTAAAAAGCATTTTTATTTGTAATTTTAGATAACAGTGCCTTGCAGGTGCTCATCCATATATCCTCCAGCTTTGTCTGCCTTTAGTATAACATATTCCTGCATGAGTTTCACTACTTTGATGAACTTATAAATTCATCAGGAAAATTTTCCATAACTTTTTGTCAGTGTTCTGCCATCTTTTCTATCGTGCCATGCATAACGGAATCAGTCCCTGCAAATGAAACTTCGTCTATGATTTTACATACCACATCAATAACCTTTGTAAGACTTACTTCTTCATCACGACGTAATTTTGTCATCGTGTTAGGAGCAATTTCTGCCTTTTTACGCAAATCAGATTTGCTCATTTTTTTATCCACTAATAATTTCCATAATTTGTTATATGACACAGCCATAGTATTTACCTATTCACATAAATCTTTTTCTGCTTCATATCTACCTTTGCAACAGCACCATACTGTAACGCACATCGTGGCATAGCATGTCCGAAATTCACATTATAAACAATCGGAAGTTTCTCATTGTCTATCACTCTAATAAGAATATCTTTATATTCCTGATAATAAGCTTCATCCTGTGGTTTTCCAACTAATACACCATTTACCACGTCGAATACTCCCTTTTCTTTCAGTAATAACACTTCTCTTTCAAACAATTCAGGAGTCGGTTTTTCTTCGCAGGTTTCTATAAATAGAATTTTCCCAATCCACTCTTCCTTATTTGGAAACAGATCATATCTTTCACAAACTTCCTTTTCATCTTCATATCTGCTATTGGTCAATACATCATAAAGGCTTTCCAAACATCCGCCTAATAATCCTCCTTGGAAAATTTCACTTCCCTGGAGAAGTTCAAACCCACGTTCTTCCTTATGAGCTTTTCTTTTTGTTCCTATTGCAGCTCTTGAAAAATCTTCTCTTTCTTCATACCAAGTATCACTGGATATAATTTCATCAGATTCATTACCTTCCAAATAACTCTCAAATGCCCTTTTGGTATATGGTAACATCTCATCTGCAATTTCCCCCAAATCACAAATAAAGTTTGGTCCGTAATAAGTAGACAAGCCCAGTTTATAAAACATCAAATGATTGATCGTAGTATCTGAGAATCCTGTAAATAATTTTGGATACTCCTCTACCGTCTTTATAAACTTTTCATCTTCCATCAGATAAGGCAAAAGTCTGTATGTATCATCACCACCAATTGCACAAATAATCCCTGCAATAGAATTATCCAGAAATGCATCTTTTAGGTCTTTCGCCCTTGCTTGCGGGTGAGTTTGCAAATATTCAATACCCTTCAAAGCATTTGGCATAAATACCGGCTCCAAACCATATTCTTTTAATCTCTTTACGCCAATCTCAATATTATGACTGCAGAATTCTTCACCAAGCATTCCACTTGACAAGCTTACAATCGCTACTTTGTCACCTTTTCTTAATTTTCTTGCATATTGCATAACTACAATCCTTCCTTAGATAAAACAATATTAATTTTTATCCGCACGCTGCTTCCCCTTAAATTCCTTCTCTATATAACAATGTTCCTGTTTGGCAATCAACTTAAAACTGTAAATTGGACATTCAGATTCCATTTCGTTACAGCTGCTTTCAAAGTCCAGTTCGATAATATATGGCACCACAGAATCTTTCTTACCCTCTTCCGTCAAAGGTCTTGTCCTGTCTTCTTCCCATTC
>OGER01001722.1_pt1 | contig 15398 bp, 16 predicted proteins | sample 1570691 | NCBI WGS metagenome assembly OGER01 (sample SAMEA2582143, study PRJEB24529) | metagenome | biome: Human gut stool | place: China | collected 2011
TACTGATGTTACCATGAAAAATTTATCTGATGAAGAAATTTTAAATTATATTAAAACAAAAGAACCACAAGATAAAGCAGGAGCTTATGCTATTCAAGGATTAGCTTCTATTTTTATTGAAAAAATCAATGGCTGTTATTTTAATGTAGTAGGTTTACCATTAAATTGTTTATATAATTTATGTAAAAAAGCTGATGTTGATTTATGAGCACAAGTATCAAAGATTTACCTGATGAAGAACGACCCCGTGAAAAACTTTTAACTCTTGGAGCTAAAGCTTTAAGCAATGTTGAATTATTAGCTATATTATTACATTCTGGTACACGAAAAAAATCTGTATTTGAATTATCTCAAGAAATTCTAGCTAAATATAAAGAAGATGGCTTGGCTTCTCTTGTGAATTCTTCACCAAAAGAATTGATTTCCATAAAAGGTTTAGGGCTTGCTAAAGTTACTACGCTATTAGCTGCTATTGAATTAGGTTTGCGTCTAGCTAAAAAACCTTCTGCACAAAAATTGGCGATAAAAAGACCTTTAGATGTAGTAAATTATGTAATGCCTAGACTTCGCTATGAGAAAAAAGAACACTTTGCCATTTTACTTTTAGATACTAAAAATCAAATCATTGCTTTTCCAGATATTTCTATAGGAAGCTTAAATGCTTCTATAGTTCACCCTCGTGAAGTTTTTCGCTGTGCTATCAATCATTTTGCTTCATCTATGATACTTGTACACAATCACCCTAGTGGCGATCCTAGCCCAAGTATGGAAGATATTCATATAACAAAAAAGCTAATAGCAGGCAGTAAAATACTTGATATAGAAATTTTAGATCATATTATTGTTGGAGATAATAAATTTACTAGCTTAAAACAACAAGGTATGATAAAATAAGTAGTCAGATTGTTATAAAATTGAAGGGAGAATGTTTTAACATGAAGTGGAATTTATTTGGTGGTTTTTCCCAAGATATCGGTATCGATTTAGGAACAGCCAATACCCTTGTGCATTTAAAAGGAAAAGGTATTGTGCTTAGAGAACCATCTGTTGTTGCTATTAGAAAGGATACAGGAGCAGTTCTTGCTGTTGGTTCTGATGCCAAAGGCATGATTGGTCGTACTCCAGGCAATATCGTAGCTATTCGCCCAATGAAAGATGGCGTAATTGCTGATTTTGAAGTTACTCAAGCAATGTTAAAATACTTTATCAATAAAGCTAGAAATGGTTCTTCCTTTAGCAAACCACGTGTTGTTGTAGGTGTACCATCTGGTGTAACTGAAGTAGAAAAACGTGCTGTTATAGATGCTGCTATTCAAGCAGGTGCTAGAGAAGCATATTTAATTGAAGAACCTATGGCTGCTGCTATTGGTGCTGGTCTACCTGTTGAAGAAGCTACTGGTAGTATGGTAGTTGATATTGGTGGTGGTACTACAGAAATCGCTATTATATCCCTTGGTGGTATTGTTACAAGCTGTTCTCTTCGTGTTGCTGGTGACGCTTTAGACACTGCTATCATTCAATATATAAAACGTAAATACAGCCTCATGATTGGTGAACGTACTGCTGAAGAAATCAAAATGTCTATCGGTAATGCTATGGTTAGTGATGACATGGAAAAAGATTTTGAAATCCGTGGTCGTGACCTCGTTAGTGGCTTGCCAAAAACATTAAAAATTCATGCTGAAGAAATCACTGAAGCTTTGAAAGAACCCGTTAAGAAAATTGTTGATGTTGTAAAAGTAACACTTGAAAGAACACCACCTGAACTTGCTGCTGATATCTTAGACCGTGGTATCATGCTAACTGGTGGCGGTGCTTTATTACACAATTTAGATAAATTACTTTCTCAAGAAACAGGTATGCCTGTAATCATTGCTGAAGACCCATTATCTTGTGTTGGTGAAGGTACTGGTAAATCTTTAGAAAATATCAAGCTCTTAAACAATGTAATTATTAGTGATAAGAAGTTGAATAAATAATGAAATCACCCTCTAAACGTTCATTAATCGTCTTATTTATCATTATAAGCATAATTTGTATTCTCTTTTTTGCTGCTATTGGTAGATTTAATACACCACTTGCTAATTCTATTGTTGTAAACGTTTTAGCACCATTTCAATCTGTTACTAGCGCAGTTTCAAGTAAATGTAATGATTTCCGTAACTATGTTTATGATGTATTTTATGTTTATGACCAAAATAGAGAATTAAAAGCTCAAAACGATGATTTAAAACTCAAGGTTGCTCGTACAGCTGAGCTTGAAGCAGAAAATGCTAATCTGCGTCAATTATTAAATTATAAAAAAGCTAATTTGCAATTTGATTTATTACCTGCCAACGTTATTGGTCGTGATAGTGCTACTTGGAGCAGTCATATCATTATCAATCGTGGTACAGATGATGGTGTACAAAAAAATATGACTGTCATTACTCCTGATGGTCTTGTAGGTAATATTCATGAAGCTTATGCTTCTTATTCTGAAGTTGAACTTATCACTGACCCTCGCTCTGCTGTTGGTTCTATTGTTCAACGTGCTGATTCTCGAGTAGCTGGTATAGTCAAAGGTTCTGCTGATTCCAATTCAGCAATCAATATGACTAATATCCCACAAAACGCTAATATCGTAGAAGGCGATACTATCATCACTTCTGGTTTTGGTGGTATCTATCCAAAAGGAATTCCTATCGGCTCTGTAGCAGCTATAAAAAATGATTCTGGTGGATTATTACAATATGCAACTTTATACCCTTGTGTAGATTTTCAAAAACTTGAAAATGTTGCTGTTATCATTAACCATCGTGAAGTAGCTCAACCTGCTGCAACTCCAGCTCCTACAGCACCAGCTCAAGCAAATACTCAAACTCCAGCTCAACCTACTACAGGTGATACAAAATGAAAACAGTAATACCATGTTTTTTATTAATATTCATTGCCTATATTCTACAATCATCTGTTTTTAACATTATTGCTTATGATGGAATTTCTGTAGATTTAATCTTATTATTAGTTATTTTCTTTAGCATTATTTATGATAAATATGCTATTTTATATGGATTTTGTGCAGGATTATTTCAAGATTTAGCTTCTGGTACATTCCTTGGTATTCATACTCTAAGTCTTGTTATCATCTGTATCTTAATCCATAAGATATCTCAACTAATCTACAAAGAAAATATATTTTTACCTATTGTAGCTAGTGTATTTTCTACTTTTTTAAATTATTTTATCATTGCTTTATTCATCTTTTTATTAGGTTATAGTTATAATATCTGGCTTGTCATAAACAATATGATTATCGCTCTTATCTATAATCTAGTATTTGCTTATCCTGTATATTTTATCGTTGTTAAAATCGACGCTAAACTTCAATATTGGATAAAAAGATCTGAACAATTCTAACCTTAGGTTAGAAATTAATTTTAGAGTGATGAATAGCTCACAATCATAAATAATTTATAAAAAATCTAAAAGAGTATGATATAATTATATTAACTTTTAGGTAAGCATATTTTTATATCTATACGATATTAAATGACTTTAAGACACCTAAGGGTGTCTTAATTTATTATAGGAGTAAATTAAAGTTGAAATTTCTTGATAAACGTTTAAAAATTTTAGCTGCTATTGTAACACTTATAGTTGTTGCACTCATTAGTCGATTAGTTTATTTACAAATCTATCAAGGCGAATATTTTTCTAAATTAGCAGATGGTAACCGCATTCGTCTTGTTTCCACGTCTGCACCTCGAGGCATTATCTATGACCGCAATGGTGTACAATTAGTAAATAATCGACCTGCTTTTACTGTAGAATTATTACCATCTTTAGAGCCTGTATCTCCTGAAGTAGTGGCTCGCTTGGCTACTTTATTAAATATCAGTGTTGATGAAATAAATGAAAAAATTTCCCATCATTCTGGTTTTGACCCTGTTACCTTAAAAATAGATGTACCACCTGAAATAGTAACTATCATTGAAGAACAACAAGATTTATATCCAGGTGTATTTATCGATACAAAACCAGTCCGTAACTATATCTATAAATATGAAGGAGCTCATGCTCTCGGTTATGTAAGTGAAATCAGCGATAGTGAACTTGAAGATAAGAAAAAAGCTGGTGATGATTCCTATAAATTAGGTGATATCATTGGTAAATTTGGTCTTGAAAAATACTATGATAAATACCTTCGTGGTATTCCTGGTGGTGAACAGGTTGAAGTTGACGTTACCGGTCGTCCTGTTCAACGTCTAGGCATGAAAAATCCTGTAAGTGGTGCAAGTCTTACTTTGACTATTGATCACAATCTTCAAGAAGCTACAGAAAAAGCCATGGACGAAGTAATGTCTGGCATTAATGCGCAGGCTACTGCCGCTGTAGTATTAAATCCTCAAACTGGCGAAGTATTAGCTATGGTTAGTCGTCCAACTTATGACCCAAATTTATTTGCTCTTGGTATTTCCACTAAAGACTGGAATGCTATAAATAATAATCCACATTATCCTCTTGATAATAAAGCTGTAACTGGTGAATATCCTCCTGGTTCCACTTTCAAAATCATCACAGGTACTGCTGCTTTGATGGAAAAAGTAGTAACTCCTGATGAATTGATTTTTGACTCTGGTCAGCACTGGATAATTCCAAAAACAAATGCTGATGGTGAAGCTTTAGGTTATATCAATTTTGAACAAGCCTTAGCTCATTCTGATAACGTTTATTTCTACGAAATGGGTAACCGTTTAGGCATTGATAGATTAGCAAAATGGGCTCGTATCTTTGGTATTGGTGAAAAAACAGGTATAGACTTACCATATGAAGCTGTAGGTAATGTCGCTTGCCCTGAATACAAACGTAAGGTATTTGATGAAGATTGGTATCTTGCTGAAACATTTGACGCTTCTATAGGTCAAGGGTTCACACTTGCTACACCATTACAAATGGCTTTAGTTATGAGTGAAGCTGCTAATGGTGGTAAAAAATATCGCCCATATTTAGTAAAAGATATCATTGCTCCAGATGGTACAGTAATCAAACATTTTGATCCAGTAGTTGAACGTGATTTAAATATTGATCCATCTGTTATTAGTCTTGTTCAAGAAGGTCTACATGAAGTTAGTACTGTCGGTACAGCAGCTGCCATGTTTAAAGACTTCCCTGTACCAATTGCTGGTAAAACAGGTACTGCCGAAAACTCTCAGGGTCGTGAACATGGTTGGTTTGTAGCCTACGGTCCATTTGATAATCCTAATATTGCTGTAGCTGTTATCGTAGAAAATGCAGGTTATGGTGCTACTTCTGCCGTACCTATTGGATATAAAATTCTAAGTGCTGCTTTTGGTTTAGATAAGCCAAAAACTCCAGAAAATCAACCAGCTCCTGCACAATAATAATAATAAAATGAAGTGATTATATGAATGAATTAATAACGTTTAAAGGTTCTAATGATGGCTTAATTTTAGTCATAACAAAAAAAGCTAATTTCAATCAAATTAAAGAAGCATTAAGTAAAAAATTAGCTTCTTGTTCCAATTTTTTTGAAGCTAATACTACTATATTGCTCAAAGATGATAAATTCTCTCAAGAAGAGCAAAATATATTAGCTGATATCTTAAAACAATATCAATTAAATTTAAAAATTGTAGCTGTTGATAAAACAGCTACAAACCAACATTGTTCAGCACAAAATCCGCCATTAATCATCAAACGCACTGTACGTGGAGGCGAAGAAATTTTTTCTAAAGGCTCTATCGTCATTGAAGGAAATGTTAATCCTGGTGCTAAAATCATAGCTGGTGGAAATATTGATATTCATGGTCATTGTCGTGGCATTGTCTATGCTGGAGCCTATGGCGATATTAATTCTTATATAATTGCTGATAAATTATCGCCACTGCAAATACGCATAGCACATTTAATTGCTAGAGCACCAGATAATAGTGAAAACATTACTGATAAAAAATCATCAACTCCTGAAAAAGCTATTATCTGTGATAATACCATTATCCTAGAACCATTCAATCGAGAAAATTAATTTGCACAAAGTATATAATTGTAAAGAGAGGTGCTTTTCTGTTTGTCTTGTAGTGCAAAAAGGCAACAGTAATCTTATATGACCCAAACTAATACAAATTGTAAAATCATTGTTATTACTTCTGGTAAAGGTGGTGTAGGCAAAACTACTACTACAGCCAATATAGGTGCTGGTCTTGCCATGAAAGGATATAAAGTCGCACTTATTGATACAGATACAGGGCTTCGCAATCTTGACTTATTATTAGGTTTAGAAAATCGCATTATGTATGATTTAGTAGATGTAACATCTGGTAAAATTCCTTACAAAAAAGCCCTTGTTCGCCATAAAAAATATGAGACATTATTTTTATTGCCTACATCTCAGACAAAAGATAAACTCGCCGTATCTCCTGAACAAGTTGTCGCTTTATGTTCAGAAATGAGTGCAGATTTTGATTTCATCTTGATTGACTGCCCTGCTGGTATTGAACAAGGTTTCAAAACAGCTGTAGCCGCTGCTGATATCGCTTTAGTTGTTACTATGCCTGAAATCTCTGCTGTTCGTGATGCCGATAAAATTATTGGTGAATTGAACCGCGCTGATAAAGAAAATATCTTATTAATCGTCAACAGAATTCGTCCTGATATGGTAGCTAAAGGTGAAATGCTAGACCTTGATGATATCAACGATATCTTAGCTATAAAATGTATCGGTCAAATTCCAGATGATGAAATGGTCGTATCTTCTACTAACCGTGGTGAACCTGTAATTGCTAATACAAAATCTCAAGCTGGTATAGCTTATCAAAATATCACTAGACGTCTTTGTGGTGAAGATGTTCCATTTATGACTTTCCGTACTAAAGAGTCTTTCTTTGATAGATTAAAAAAATTATTTTAATTAAGGAGAGCATAATATTATGTTTGAGGTTGTAATGAAATTATTAAATAGAAATCAAAAAACATCTAAAGAAATTGCTAAAGATAGATTAAAAGTCGTATTAATTCATGACCGTGCTAATATTTCTCCTGAAGTTATGCAAGCTTTAAAAAACGATATAATTGAGGTAATTTCTCATTACATGGATATAAATAAAAATGAAATGGAAATTTCTTTGGAAAATGATGATAATTCTGTTGCATTATTAGCTAATATCCCTGTAAATCGCATCAAAAATCAAGCTAAAAGATAAATTATAGGCAAGCATTTATTTTTAATAAGTGCTTGTCCTTTTATTTTTTACTCAATATTTACCATCTATTTATTAGATTAGTATTTATTGCTTTGCTTTACACTTCATCTAAAAAAATGGTACAATATAACATAATGATTATCAAATTATCCCATATTAATGAGGTTTATATTAATGAACAAATTCCATAAAAGACTTTGTGTCTTAATTTTTTTCGTATCTGTGATTTCTGCTGGAGTCATCTATTTCACAGTGGATATTAATACTTTATCTAGTTTGACACAGTTCAATCCTCTAGCAATAATCGCAGCTTTGATTTCCATTAGCTTTGGTTTATTTTTAGATGGTTTAAGACTTGTCCAGTTAGTTAATATCTCCAACGAAAAAATCTCATTTTCACAAGCATTACATGTAGTATTTGGCAATTATTTCTTAGCACTGCTAACACCTGGTTTCAGCGGTGGTGCAATTGCTCAAGTACTCTTTTTACGTCATGCTGAAATACCTGTCGGAAAAGCCACTATAATTGTCATTGTCCGCACAATTTTATCCATCATGTTTTTAATCATGTGCATGCCGTTTATCTTCATGCACGATGCAGGCATAATTCCATGGATTTCTGATGAAACCTTAATGATTATCTCTAGTTTGGCTTTTTTAGTCATTTTGATGTTGATTTGGTGTTTCAAGCATAATTACTTAGATTATCTAGTAATTAAATTTGTTCGTCGACTTTCTTATAAAAAAGCAAAAGCATTTCTTTCTTTTTATCGAGATAATAAATTAGCTATAAAACTTTTATTAGCTTCACCTTTAAAAATGCTTAAAGTCTATATTACGTCGGGCTTAAGTTTACTTTTTATCTATGCTATCGTACCAATTTTAATGTTTAGTTTAACTGATGATTTTGATGGTGTCTTAGCCATGGGACGTATGATAATTCTAAATATCTTACTTTACTTTTCTCCAACGCCAGGAGGTTCTGGTATCGCCGAAGGTGGCTTTATATTATTGTTCAACTCTATGTTGCCAGAAGGTACTGTCGGTATTGTAGCTGTTACATGGCGCTTAATCGCTGAATATATACCTTTCCTCATTGGTTTTTACTATACAATTAAAGTCTTTGGTCGAGATTTTTTAAATAAACCACTTATAAAATAATCTTTTAAAATTTTATTTATGGAGGCAAATTTTATTTAATGGAAGACTTTAATGAACGCATAGTTTCTGGTGGCGAGATGGATATTGATAATTGGCAGTATTCTCTACGCCCTAAGAAATTACAAGAATATATAGGACAAGATAAAGTCAAAGATAATTTATCTATTTTCATTCAAGCAGCTTTAAATCGCAATGAAGCTCTTGACCATGTACTTTTATACGGACCTCCTGGACTCGGTAAAACTACACTTGCCAATATTATCGCTAATGAAATGGGAGTAAACTTCCGTGTAACTTCTGGGCCAGCTATTGAACGATCTGGAGATTTAGCAGCACTACTTACCAATCTCACCGAAAAAGATGTATTATTCATTGATGAAATTCACCGTCTTTCTCATAGCGTAGAAGAAGTTTTATATTCCGCTATGGAAGATTTTGCCTTGGATATCATCATCGGTAAAGGGCCAAGCGCTCGCTCTATTCGTCTTGACATTGCACCATTTACACTCATTGGAGCGACTACTAAAGCTGGTGCCTTAGCCTCTCCACTACGTGATCGCTTTGGTGTTATTTCTCGCCTAGAATATTATACACCTGAATCATTAGTTTTTATTATCAAGCGCTCTGCTGAAATCTTAAATATACCTATCGAAGATAGAGGAGCTTTGGAAATTGCACGTCGCTCTCGTGGAACACCTCGAGTAGCTAATCGCCTTTTAAAACGAGTTCGTGATTTCGCTCAAATAAAAGGCGACGGTATTATCACTGATGAAATCGCAGATACGGCTCTAGCTATGCTTGAAATTGACAAGATGGGGCTTGACCATATTGATCGCAATATTTTACTCACTATGATTAATAAATTTGGCGGTGGCCCTGTCGGTCTTGAAACATTAGCTGCAGCAGTAAGCGAAGAAACAGATACTATCGGTGATGTTTATGAGCCTTATTTACTTCAATTAGGCTTTATCAATCGCACTCCTAGAGGGCGAGTTGTTACCAAGCTTGGTTATGAACATCTTGGTTTGACAAAAACGGAATAATTTATATTTATTTAGGGAGTTTATAAATGAATATATTACTTCATATGTGTTGTGGTCCATGCGCTTGTTATCCAGTGCCAAAACTTCGTTCAGAAGGTCATGATATTACAGGATATTTTTTCAATCCTAATATTCACCCTTATAAAGAATTTAAGCACCGTTTAACAACTGCACAAGAATATGCACAAAAAGTTGATTTAAAACTTATCGTAGATACAAATTATCAATTACGAGATTTTTTACAACGTGCTTTAACTATCGAAAAAAATACAGATGGTCTTAATTTAGATAATCGACGCTGCCGTATGTGTTATGCTTGGCGACTTCATCAAACAGCTATCTATGCTAAAGAAAATAATTTTGATGCATTCTCATCAACTTTATTTGTCAGTCCTTATCAAAACCATGAAATGATGAAAGATGTCGCTCAAAAAATTTCTCAAGCGGTAGGTATTCCTTTCTTCTATGAAGATTTTCGACCAGGATTTGCTGAAGGAACACAAACAAGCATTGATTTAGAATTATATCGTCAACCTTATTGTGGTTGTATCTTCAGTGAAGAAGAACGTTATTCCAATTCTTTCAAGAAAAAACGCAAAAAAAAATTAAAAGCTCTCTTTAATGAGCAAAATAATAAATGATGTGATGGGGTTTTTATGATATCTATTACTACTGCAACAGCTGATGATTTAATAACTCTTGCAGATATTGAGCAAATATGTTTTTCATCCCAAGAAAGTGCTAGTTTAAATACTTTAAAATCCAGATTTGATGTATTTCCTAATCATTTCTTAGTAGCCAAAATTCATAAACATGATGACAATGAAATTATAGGTTTTGTCAATGGTATGGTAACTGATGAAGAAACTATTACTGATGAAATGTATACAAATGCTAAACTTCATCAACCACAAGGAAAGTATCAAACAATCTTTGGTATTGATGTATTGCCATCTTATCAACATTTAGGCATTGCAACTAAATTAATGAAAAATCTTATTGAAAAGGCTCAAAAAGAAAAACGCACTGGAATTATTTTATGTTGTAAACATCAACTTATTCCATTTTATGAACAATTTGGATTTCAAAATTTAGGTATTTCTAAATCTACACATGGTGGCGTTGTCTGGTATGACATGCTCCTAAATATATAAAAAATCCTCTATAGTTAGTGATGAATAATTCATTTAACTATAGAGGATTTTTTTATACTGCTTTATTTACTTTTAACATTTTCTCCTTTGGTGATTTTTTTATTCCCGCAAAGAAGAAGCCTATACTCAATACAGTGAATAAAATGCCACCTAAAACTACATTATTTATACCAAATTCATCAATGAAAATACCACATACAAAAGCTGCTATACAAGTACCTACATTTGTAGCTACTAAAAATAAAGCATTAGCAAAATCAGGCACATTAGATGCCACTCTTGTTATCCAATACTGATTAATATTAGCAGCACAACCCACGAGTATTCCCCAGATTAAAACTATACCCATGATTACAAAACCCATATTGCCTAAAAATAGCATTACTAAAAATAATACTGTCAACAAAAATGGATATATCCCTACGAATGAAAGTGGTCTTTGGCTTAATAATCTACCAGCAATAACATTGCCTAAAATATTCGCTAAACCAAAAATCAAAAGTGTAATGCTCACAAATTCTGTGGATAATAGCGATACTCTTTCTAAATAATCGGCTAAATAACTATATACACCAAAATTTGCACCATTTAATAAAATTACAGCTATCAAAGCCCACCATAAATTAATATCTTTTAAAATTTTGAGCTGAGAACCATAAGACATTTTTTCTTTAACTGGCATAGATGGTACATATATTATTGTCAATGCTAAAGCGATTAAATTCACCAAAGCAAAAGCAAGCATAGCTATTTCTAAAGAAAATAAGTTTGCAATATAACTCATAACTGGTACACCAAGCACCATACCAACTGAAACACCAACCATTACCTTTGCCACTGCCTTAGGTGCTTCTTTTTCTGATACAGATGAAGAAGCTATCGCAAAGGATAATGAAACATATACAGGGTGTAAAAATGCAGGCACTACTCTTGCCACCAATACAAGCCAAAAACTTCCTGCAAAAGCAGATATCACATTACAGATAAAAAAAGTTCCCAAAGATATTATCATAATCGTTTTGCGATTATATTTGGATAATAATAAAGGTAATATCGGCCCAGACACAGCTACTGCTAAAGCAAATAAGCTAACTACAGGCTTACTGCCTGTTTCTATCTGCCGCCACAGATATTTCTATATTATAAGTACTTGCAACTATTGGCAATATACCAATGACACCCATCTCCGTATTTAAGATACTAAATACGCCTATAGTCAAAATAAATACGATTAAATTATTTTTAGTCATAATTTCGCTCCTAAATACATCTTGAAAATATCAATAAACTATTTTATTTATTCAAAGCTTTATTTAAAACTTTTACATATTCATTGACTACATCTTTTGCATATTGTGTATCAGGTGCAATCACTTCAAAAGCATGATACGCTCCTGGATAAACATGTAATTCTGCTGGTACACCTGCTTGAGCTAATCTTGCCATATAATTTATAGTATCATCTCTAAATGGGTCTAAATTACCTACACAAGAATATGCTGGTGGCAAACCTGTCAAATCTTTTGCTCTAGCTGGAGCCATATAATAAGACACTTCATCTGTTCCTGCTAAATCACCAATATAAGCATGCCATGCGTATTTATTAGCTACATTATTCCAAACTCGCAAATCTATATTTTCTTGACTTGCTGGTGTCTGAAATCTATCGTCAATCATTGGATAAAGAGGCATTTGAAAAGCTAATTTATATTCGCCTTTATCTCTAGCCATTAAAGCAGTAGCTGCACATAATCCTCCACCTGCACTAGCACCAGCTACAGCAATTCTATCCTTATCTACACCTAATTTATCTGCATTTTTAAATAAATAACCTAAAGCTGTATAACAGTCATTTAAACTAGCTGGATATTTATTTTCAGGCGCTAATCTATAATCTACAGCTACAACTACTGCACCTACTTCTTTAGCAAAGCAAATACTTTGCATTTCATCTTGTTCAGGCACACCAAATAAATATCCACCACCATGTATCCATAAAATACCAGCTAAATTATCTTGTTTATTCACTGGCTTATAAATACGCAAACGTAAATCCTTATCACTATCAGGATTTTCTACATATACATCATATACATTTACATTTTCATCTTTTGGCAAATCCTTAGAACCAACTAAATTATTGAATAAATCCTTATATCCTTGTACACCAGTTTTAGCAAAATCCATCTCGCTACTTTGTTTTAATGCTGGTAATAATTCTTTATCTGTTCTTGTTTCTGTATCTGATATATCTTTTGCCAGTGCACTAACAGACATCATCAAAATTAAATAACAGCATAATATTATTTTCATACATAATTTCATCTTTTATCGCTCCCTTTTATTTATATTATTTTTGATTAAAAATTGCTTCCAAATTCACTTACCAATAAAAAAGAGAAGTAACTCTACTTCTCTTTCTCACTAACAAATACTACGTTAAATACTTAATTACGTTAAAATTCTTTTAAGTAAATTTTTTATTTCTTATAAATTATCTTTAAAAAACTCTGTTAGTTTTGCAAATGGAATTACATCTGTTCTATCATATAAATCCACATGACCTGCATTTGGTACAATATATAATTCTTTTGGCTCTGCTGCTAATTTATAAGCATCTTCACTAAATTCTTTAGAATGAGCATCTTCGCCAGCGATAAATAACAATGGTCTTGGAGAAATTGTTTCGATATCATTAAATGGATAGAAATTCATGAATTTCACATTACTTGTAACTGTTGGGTGTGTTGTTGTGTTTGCACTATATCCTCTTGTAGTACGATAAAAATCATAAAATTCTTTTTCAATATCAGAAGGATTTTCACTCAATTTATCAGCTGTACCACTTGTATATTTGCGTTCTTGCCCTAAAAATTCATTATAACGTTGATTAGACGCTTCTTTGATGATTTCTTTTCTCTGCTCTACACTTTGACTATGACCTAAAGCACTTCTAGTAGCTGTACCCATATCATACATACTAACTGTAGCTATAGCTTTTAAACGAGAATCGATTTTTGCTTCGCTGATAGCAAAACTACCACTACCACAGATACCGATAACACCAATTCTATCTTTATCTACAAAATCACGTGTACCTAAATAATCAACTGCTGCACTGAAATCTTCTGCATAAATATCAGGAGATACGCTATTTCTTGGTAGACCTTCACTTTCTCCCCAGAAAGATAAATCCATAGCTAAAGTTACAAAACCTTGTTCTGCCATTTTTGTAGCATATAAATTTGCCGATTGTTCTTTCACCGCTCCCATAGGGTGCCCTACGATAATAGCTGGAGATTTTTCATTCTGCGCTAAATTTTTAGGTACGAACAAATTGCCCACAACTGTCATATTATATTGATTTTTAAATTCAACTTTTTGCATATTTACTTTATCACTTTGATAAAAATTATCTGCACCTCTTGACATATCTGGTTTATAATTCTTATCGAAGGCACTTTTTGGTGCTTGCAAATTATCACTTGCTGATACCATATTCATATTTATGCAACCCATTGTCCCTAGTGCCAAACACATAGTAATTGCTCTAACTATTTTTAAGTTTTTCTTAAAGTTCATCACTAACCCACCTTTATATTTACTCTCTTTTTTAGATTAATAAATAATTTTTTCTTTGCTTTCATTATAATTTACCATTTCTACTATATCAAATACTTATATTTAATAGTCAACTATACTTTTTAAGCATAATAAAATATAATATAATTCATCTATATTTTTTAATACTAAAATCTGGAGGTTTTTATGGATATACGTGTTTTAAAATATTTCGTAACAGTAGTTGAAGAAGAAAATATTTTAAAAGCTTCTCAAGTTTTGCATATAACACAGCCCACTTTATCTCGTCAATTAATGGATTTAGAAAAAGAACTAAATTGTAAATTATTTATCCGCTCCAATCGCAAAATTACTTTGACTTCCGAAGGTCTATTTTTATATAACAAAGCCAAAGAAATAATTTTATTACAAGCAAAAACGATTAATGCTCTAAAAAATTCTCATGAAATCATCAGTGGCGATATATATATCGGCTGTGCAGAAACAAATGCCTTTAAATTTTTAGCTAAAACCATGACTAAAATAAAAAAAACACATAAAGATATACATTATCATATCTTTAGTGGCAATGCTGATACTGTAATCGAACAACTAGATAAAGGTATCTTAGATTTTGGTTTATTGATTGATGCCCATGATAAACAAAAATATAATTTTATCACCTTGCCTGTAAAAGACATTTGGGGACTATTGATGTTAAAAAATTCACCTCTTGCTGATAAAGAATATATAACATCTTTAGATATTTTGAATATCCCCTTAATATGTTCAGGTCAAACGATGGTCAGCAATAAAATAGCAGGCTGGCTCAATCAAAATTTCACTCAATTAAATATAGTTGCTAATTATAACTTAATCTATAACGCCTCTATCATGGTTCAAGAAAATCTAGGCTCTGCCCTTTGCCTTGCTAATCTAGTAAATACAAACGGCACTAATTTATGCTTCAAACCACTATATCCACCACTTGAAGCACAAATAGATTTAGTCTGGAAAAAACATCAAATACTCACTAAACCAGCTCAATTATTTTTACAAAATCTTCAAGAATATCTACTTCACAATAAATAATACGTTACTTTTTCCGCATTTTATCATCTTTTTACGGTAGCTATTAGCAAAATAAAAAGTGCGTGAGCAGGTGATTTCTTTGATTTGTTTCTTTGTCATCAAAGAAATGAACAAACACCCTATTTTATACTTACTTTTCTTTCATGAGCAAGAAAAGTAACAAAAGAACTCTACCTCCCGATACC
>OGER01001726.1_pt1 | contig 15355 bp, 10 predicted proteins | sample 1570691 | NCBI WGS metagenome assembly OGER01 (sample SAMEA2582143, study PRJEB24529) | metagenome | biome: Human gut stool | place: China | collected 2011
AAGGTCGGAAATGTCCGATATGTGGTGAACCGATTGACACGCATAAGGCATGGAATGTAATGCCGACTGTACAAGACGGACGGAAATGCAATATGTTGGTTCATGATGAATGTTTCAAATTATCCCGTAAAAAACAATGGAAACAAGAAGTAGGATGAGCCGGTCTCTGCACACGAACAGAGACTTTGAAAAGCTTGAGCCGTATGAGGGGAAACCCTCACGTACGGTTCTGAGGGGGGAAGAGGGCAGTAATGCCCTTGACCTACCCGATCAAGCGCAGGATTGGCTAACAAACCGCGCCCTATCATCACTCCATCCAAGTCGGGATACTCCTCTTCGATTCGCCGGATATCATCCGGTGTATGCAAATCACCGTTATAAACCAGCGGATGCTGGCACATCTCTGCAAACAGTCTCAGTTCTTTCTTATATACCATACCTTTATATTGCTGCCGACCTATGCGCGGATGCAATATAATCCGTGTAAGAGGTACCGCATTCAGCAACGGAAGCACCTGTCTCCACTCATCATAATATTCCCATCCAAGCCTCATCTTGACTGAGAATTTCATTTCAGGATAATGTGCCAGCTCATTCAGAAGCACTTTAACCTCTGACGGATAAGGCAAAATACCGGAGCCCTTGTGCCGCATGGTAAGCAGCGGAAACGGACAACCCATGTTGATGTCCGCTTCACGATATCCGCGTTCCAAAAACAAACCGACCAGCTTTTCCAACTCTGCCGGCGTAGAAGCTATCAACTGCGGAATCAAACAAGTCACCTTGTTGTTTTCCTTTTCAATGTCTCGGATATCCTTGTTTCGGAACTCCCCTTTCTCTACGCGTACAAAAGGGGTGTAATAAGCGTCAATGCCACCGAATAGCTCATGGTGGATATTGCGCCACGGGGCTTCAGTGAAGCCCTGTAACGGGGAAGCATACAGTTTCATCATATCTTTATTCTTGTTTCACTGCAAAGAAACATAATTTTCCTTACCTTTGCTATATGGAAAAGTATATTTATGAATTAAAAATGAAGGTACGCGACTATGAATGCGACCTGCAGGGAATTGTGAATAATGCCAATTACCAACATTATCTGGAACATACCCGCCACGAGTTCCTCACTTCGGTAGGTATCAGCTTTGCCAAACTGCACGAAGAAGGAGTGGATCCGGTAGTGGCTCGCCTCACCATGGCTTTCAAAACCCCACTGAAGAGTGGAGACGAGTTCGTATCTAAACTCTACCTTAAGAAGGAAGGCATCAAGTATGTATTCTACCAAGACATTTTCCGCCTACCCGACATGAAGGTAGCCATCAAAGCAGCCGTAGAATCGGTTTGTGTAGTAAACGGCAGATTGGGTGACAGTGCTCTGTTTGACGAGACTTTCGCACCCTATCTGAACAAACAATGAAAGACGAACAACTATATTCCATAGCCCTGACCCGCATTCCGGGCCTGGGGCTAATCGGCATCCATAAATTGGTCGACGCATTGGGAAGTGCCACTGCCGTATTCCGCAACCGGAAAGACCTTTGCGAACTGGTTCCCGGTATTTCTCCCAAACAGATAAAAGCTTTGGATTGTCCTGAAGCGTTCCGTCGTGCCGAAGAAGAGCTTCTTTTTACCGAAACGAACCGCATCCGTTGTCTGACACTGACCGATGAGGACTATCCTTCACGGCTGCGTGAATGTGATGACGCTCCCCTTGTGCTCTACTATCGGGGAAACGCTGATCTGAATGCTTTGAAAATAATCAATATCGTGGGTACACGCCATGCCACTGCCTACGGTCAGGATATCTGTATCCGATTCTTGGAAGAATTAGCCGCAATGCTCCCGGAAGTACTTGTTGTCAGCGGATTGGCCTACGGCATAGATATTCATGCTCACCGCGCTGCATTGGCAAACCACCTCAATACAATTGGAGTATTGGCACATGGTCTGGACCGCATTTATCCTTCTGCTCATCGTAAAACGGCAATAGAAATGCTGGAACAGGGAGGACTGTTAACTGAGTTTATGAGTGGGACAAACCCCGACCGACAGAACTTTGTCAGGCGAAACCGCATCGTGGCAGGGATGAGCGATGCCACTATTGTTGTTGAGTCTGCCGACAAAGGAGGCGCACTGATTACAGCCGGCGTTGCCGGAAGTTATCATCGGGATTGTTTCGCCTTTCCCGGACGGATAAATGATGAATTCTCCGCCGGATGCAACCAACTGATAAAAAGCAATCAGGCTGCCCTAATCTTATCAGCCAAAGATTTTGTAGAAACCATGGGATGGAGTGAAGATAAAGAAAAAACATCATCCACACCCCGGCAACGAGAACTGTTTCCCGACTTAAGCGAAGAAGAAGAAAAGGTGGTAGGGTTATTGAAAAGCAGACCCGACGGGTTGCAAATCAACACATTGGTGGTAGATACCAATATTCCTGTCAACCGAATGAGCGCCCTGCTCTTTGAACTAGAGATGAAAGGGGTACTACGGGTACTTGCCGGAGGAATATACCGTTTATTATAGCATAATCACCGCAGAGGCAGAAGTTTTTCTTCCCCCCCTGCGGTGTTACTGTCTTCCATCAACAATTAAAGAACAATCTTATCTGATACCAATCTCTGCAAATCCCATTGTCTCGCCTTCATTCACCATCTTCACTGCTTTCAGCATTACATAACGCGCCTTTACAGGGGTGAAATAAACCGATTGCAATATCGGATTATGCTTGATATTAGAGAACTCGCCTTTAGTTACCACATTATTTATTGCATTGGCATCCGTACCTACAGATATCTCATAACCGGAAATTAAACCTTTATTATATTCACTTTGGTCGGGCAGATAATGGAAAGAAGCAACAGTCTGTTCCTCTCCCAAGTCAACAACTACCGTGTTACCATCTACAAAACACGTTGTAGTATCATCCTTATCTGCACACTTCTTAGCTTCCGCCTCATCTACACCGACTAATGTAAAAGGATAGCTCTTTATATCCGCAACTGCATTGTCAAACGATACATCAGCAGTCTCTCCGGCATAATAGGCTTCTACATTATTAATACAGAGACAAGCACGGGCATCCGTAAAGTTCACACGAAGCTTATCGGTTGTTACTGTCTCAAAACGGAGCAAACGTTTATATCCCACTGTTGTCGTTTCTTCATTCAACTTCACCGGCAACCATTGACCATCCTTATTATATTCCACAACAAAAGATTTCACACGCTGTCCCAAAGGAATATATTCTTGCAGCATCATGCGGTTCACCTTCTCCTGTTGCGGCAAATCAAACTCTACGGTTGCCGACACCACACCATCATTGGTAGCCCAATAAGTATCGTAATCATTATCCGTCATGGCCTTAGCTGTATATTTCCCTCCTCTCTCGTCAGAAACCTCAGCAACGACACCCGACAAAAGATTATGTGCCAATTGCTTCTGAATATTTTTATGGAAATCCACTGCATTAGCAGAGTCAACCGGATGAATCAATCCATTTCTGTCTACCGGAAAATTCAACAGCAAAGTTGCATTGTGACCCACACTGCGATAGTAGAGGTCTGTCAGCTGTTCTACTGTCTTCACACGATTATCTTCCTCCGGATGATAGAACCACCCCGGACGAATAGAAACATCACACTCTGCTGCCACCCATTGATTACCGTCAGCATGACCGTATTGCAATTCTCTATATTTAGGATAACCGGGATAAACCTCTCCGGCACGCAAGAATGACCAGTTAGTGGCTCCTGCAAATCCGTTCTCGTTTCCCACCCAACGGCAACCGGGACCTCCATCGGAGAAGACAACTGCCTGAGGCTGATATTTATCAATCATTTCATAAGCGCGGTCATACTGATAATAAGTCTTCCGGTCGATAGTACGTGAATCTTTCGCACCACCATACCAACCATCACCGCCATTGGCTCCGTCAAACCAAATTTCAAACACCGCACCATAATTAGTCAACAGTTCATGCAGTTGTTTATAGAAATAGTCCACATATTCCGGTGTGCCATAAATAGCCTGATTTCTATCCCATGGAGAAAGATAAACAGCGAATTTAATGCCATACTTTTTACATGCCTCCGACAACTCACGGACAATATCCCCTTTCCCATCTTTATAAGGAGTATTCCGAATACAATATTCAGTCAGTCCCGTCGGCCACAGGCAAAAACCGTCATGATGTTTGGCTGTAAGAATTACCCCTTTCATACCGGCAGCAACAAAAGTCTTCACCCACTGTTCGCAATCCAGCTTCGCAGGATTAAATGTTTTCGGATCAGAATCACCATATCCCCACTCACGGTCATTAAAAGTATTCAGACCGAAATGCACAAAAGCGTATGTTTCCATCTTTTGCCATTCCACTTGTTTGGCTTCGGGTATCGGAAGAATAGGTTCGGGAGCTTTTACAACCGGCTCACAAGCACAAAGCAAGCTCAAGGCTGCACCAACACCAAAAAGATTAGCGTGTTTTTTCATAAAATTATAAATTAGTTAGCATATAATAATGCAAAGATAAACTTTTTTGGAGAAAAGAGAAGATTAAAAAAGAAAAGGAACAACGCCTTGCCCCCTTCCCGTTAATCTAAATTCAACACTTATTATAATAACTATGTTATTAACTATAGCATACATAGGGTTTTAAGATAATCCCATAAAATAGAAACATTTTGCTTTTACAGACTAGAATGTCTACTTTGAGCATTTACAGCTTCAACCCTTCTTTATTGATAGCTGTGCAAAAAATGCACAGCTATATTATTCTTTTTTAGATATTACCAATTCGGATTCTGAACCAAATTAGGATTTAGCACCAGTTCATTAGTTGGCAACGGATATAACCATCTACGGTCATCATTACTCCATTTACGACCGGCATCATCAATAGCCTTTGACGGATACTGATACAGATAAATCGCTCCCTGATATTCTATAACAGGACGCCCTTTATCACCACCAAATGTAACATTGACTGCTTCGTATTCTTTTTCTACAGTCGGGGTAATCTTCAAGCCAAACATAGTTTTTGGATTTTCCATCAGTTTCATAGCATTCCAACGCTTCAAATCATCCAAACGATGATTTTCAGCCACTAATTCAATGCGACGTTCACGACGAATCTCATACAACAAATTGGAAAGTTGATATCCGTAATTAACAGGAGCAGCATCGGCTACAGGATTCATAGTCAAATGAGCCATCTCTACACGGTCGCGCAACTTGTTGATAGTTTTATCAAGAATGCTTTGGCTGATATCTCCCAATTCCGCATGCGCTTCTGCATTAATCAGTAATACTTCGGCATAACGATAAACGAACCAGTCATAGTACGTATTACGAGCTTCCGCCTGTTTGGTATTGGCTGAATGGTATTTAGTACACGGATAACCAGTTACACTTTTGCTGGCGCTACAGTCAGCTACCGGATTTTGACTCGGTTTTCCATTCTGTACTCTATAAGGCTTATGCTGATTATCAATCAACTGGTAAAGACGCGGATCACGACCCGAAATTTCAGCTTCTTGATTTTCATCTCCCTTATAACCTGAGTTTGTATTATAAATAGGAGTACCGTCTTTCATCAAGAATGATTCAATAAAATCTTTACTCAAACCTGTACCGTTTTCACCTACCTGACGTCCAACTTCATGAGTCAGCACTCCTTCTTCATAGAAACGACAGAGAATACCTTCTTTACAGTCCGACAAATCTTCCTGTACGAACAAATTAGCATAATACAGCGGATAGCCTTCGTAAGCTACCGTTGCAGCTCCTGCATCCGAAGCCTTTACAATGTCATAATTTCCACTATTCATCATAGTTTCCGTCAAAGACACCGCTTTCTGTAACAACGTTTGTGAAGTCCATTCTGTAGTAGGTGTTTCATTATGATACTTCATGTAAGTTCCGAAGTACAGACAAATACGGGCCAACTGCGTGCGTGCAGCATCTTTATTAAGACGTCCCTTTTCAGAATCAGACTTTTCGGGTAACCACTGAATAGCAAATTCAAAATCTTCTATCACTTTACCCAATACAAAATCGCGACTATCCCGGGCTTTATAAAGTTCTTCCGTATCGCTAGTCTGCAAATCTTTATCATACCAAGGTACATCACCAAATTGCTTTATTTTGCTGTAATACAGCAAACCTCTCATGAAACGTATTTCAGCTACGTATTTATTAATTTCAGCTTCGGATCCTTCCACGGTTTGATAACGCTGCAAGAAATAGTTACAACTGCGGATATCATTCCAATACCATCCATTACTGCTTGATGCCGAGGCCGGTACTGTATATTCGTTAAACAAATAGCCACTATAATCTTTCGGTACAAAGTTGTCACTAGTATTGTCACCTGTAGCAGTCGGAGAAGCCAACAAACCATACAGACCATTGGCATAAAGTTTCAAATCGTTGGTTGTCGTCCAATACGTCTTGTCTGTAATAGAGTCTATAGGTGACAAATCGGTATAGTCACAAGAACTAAGAACGGCTCCAGCGAATAATGACACGAATAATATATTCTTTATTTTCATAATATAATTCCTTTAATAAATTAATTTTTAGAAGGTTAAATTCAAACCGACAGAAATCTTCTTGTTAATAGGATAAGTCATGTTATTCAATGTTTCCGGATCGTAAGAATCAATCAACGGAGTAAATGTCAACAAATTCTCTCCCTGTACAAACACTCTCAAACGAGATATTTTCACCTTCTCAGTGATACTGCGTGGAATAGTATATCCCAATACCACATTCTTCAGACGAAGATAAGCAGCATTTTGCAAATAACGAGTAGATACCTGATGGTTACCACCGTTCACACCGTAGTGATGCAGACGCGGGAAATAAGCATCGCGATTGTCTTCTGTCCAGTAATCAAGAGATGAAGTAAGCGGTGTACACCATTCATCAGTGAATCCCCAAAACTGAGAACCTCCTAACCAATAGTCTCTCTTACCAATACCTTGCCAGAACATTTCAAAATCAAACCCTTTGTAATCGAAACCGGCAGTAATACCATAAGAGTAACGTGGAGTGCTGTTACCTATAATCTTACGGTCACCAGAGTCATCCAACGTATTCTTTCCTATATCGATTTTCCCATCATTATTCAAGTCTTCGTATTTCACATCACCGGCACCCCAACTACCACCTGACAGATAAGATTGGTCTGCTGCTTTCGCATCCTCGTCACTTTGGAAAAGTCCATTAGAAACATAACCCCAGATTTCGTTCAGTTTTTCGCCCACATAGTGTGTACCAAGTAATTTAGTAGGATTAGAGAATTTGGTAATGCTAGCCTGATAATCAGACAATACACCTTTAATATGATAACCAAATCCATTACTCAGCCGGTCATTCCATTCCAATGAAACTTCCCAACCTACAGTTTTCATGTCAGCAGCATTTTCTTGCGGAACAGAAGTTCCCAAAACAGCCGGCAAAGCCTGTCCTGCCGTAAGCATGTCTTTTGTATTACGACGATACCAGTCAAAGCTAGTATTCAAGCGTCCACCAAAGAAAGAAGCATCAAAACCAAAGTCTATCTGGTTTACAGTTTCCCAAGTAAATGAAGCACTCACCAATCCGGGAACAGATACAGCCACAGGGCGAGTTCCGTTAAGCAATGCACCATATTTTGTATTGATTCCATAAGTAGCCAAATAAGGGAAGTTACCATAGCGGCTTTCGTCCAATGCCTGATTACCTAATGAGCCGTAAGAAGCACGAAGCTTAAAGTTGTCAAACCATCCTCTAATCGGTTCCCAAAATTTTTCTTCGGACACACGCCAAGCTACTGAAGCTGATGGAAAAAATGCGTAGCGATCACCATGTGGGAATTTAGAAGAACCATCGTAACGTCCGTTCAGTTCCAACAAATACTTGCCCTTATAATCATAGTTAATACGAGCAAAGAAACCGTTCACAGACCAATGAGTTTCCGAACCGTTCATCGCCATGTCACCATAAGCCAGATTCAGCGAAGGATTGGAAGAATCAATCAAATTCTTACGTCCTGCATAGTGATATTTCTTATGTTTATTTTCCTGATTATAACCTACCATTACCTTAAAATTATGTTTCTCCTTCAAAGAGAAAGTATATTCAGCAAAAGCATTGAAAGCATTGTAATAATCATCATTGTTGGTTACAGTCACACTGCTTGGATTAGTCCACGGATAATAGTTCTCTGTACCCGGAACAGCCGTATAATCATAGAAGTTCTGTACATGCTGATTAGATGACTTACCATAGAAATTCCATGTATAATCTGCATTGATTACCAAGCCTTTGATAGGAGTAATTTTCACAGCACCGGTCATCCACAAATCATTCTGCTTGTACTGTGCATTACCACCTTGTTCCATAATGGCTACAGGATTGGTGTAGCTGCCTTGTCCGGCGTAATGTCCATCCGGATGTTTTACTGGCATCAGCGGGCTCAAGTCACCCTTCATCATACCCGAATAAGAAGACAGCCCTGAATAAGCGGTAGAGTTCATAGCTGTAGTACCACCGGTAGGGTGCAACTCATCGGTGTAAGTATGAGCAATCTTTGCCGATACATTCAACCATTTAGTGATATTGGATGAGATATTTACATTAGCATTATATTTATTGTACTTATCGTCTCCTGCTTTCAAAATACCACCTTGATCGTTCATACTTACAGATGCGTAGTAAGTAGTACGGTCATTACCACCGCTGATGTTGGCTGTATAGATTTGCGAGAAAGAAGTTTTATATAATTCGTCCCACCAATCGGTATTACCGCAATATCCGTATTTATACGTATCATAAGCTGTATCAAAGAATACCGGAGAATCGTATTTACCATTAAAGTAATCTTCGGCATACTGATAGACCTGCGATTTGAAATAATGACCGCTACCACCATCATTCTGATAAGCTTCATCCATCATAGTAAGATACTGCATAGAGTTTACATTGTGGAAAGTCAATGCCGGTGACTGCCAATAGCCCGTAGCTGATAAAGAAACAGTCGGTTTGTCTGATTTCTTACCTTTTTTGGTTGTAATCAAGATAACGCCATAAGCAGCACGAGCACCGTAGATAGAAGCAGAAGCCGCATCTTTCAATACTGAAATAGACTCGATATCATCCGGGTTTACCAAGTTGGCATCCATCTGTACATTATCCACCAATACCAATGGGCTACCACCATTCAATGACGTATTACCACGGATATTAAAACTGGAAGTAGCACCCGGAGCACCACCGTTGTTCATCGTGATATTCAAGTTGGGAACAACACCTTGCAATCCCTGTCCAATATTGGTAATAGGACGGTCTTGCAATATCTTCCCATCAACAGCAGCTACCGCACCGGACAAATTAGCTTTCTTCTGAGTACCATAACCCACTACTACAACTTCATCCAATACTTTTGTATCTTCCTTAAGAACAATAGTTAACGGTTGCCCATTCCATTTTACTTCCGTATTTTGATAACCCACAAAGGAAACAACCAATATACTTCCTTTAGTAACCCCTGATAATGAAAAGTCTCCATCGAGACCTGTAATTGTACCATTAGTGGTTCCTTTCACCACTACAGATGCCCCTATGACTGTTTCTCCCGTCGTATCTGTTACTACTCCGTTACAAACACCATTTTGCTGAATCTCTTTTACGCCAGCCGTTCCCCACTTGGGAACTGCATACGCTGTTCCTGCTGATATCGCAGAAAGGAGCAACAGCACTCCAACCGTTTTCATGTCTTTTAGCATAGTATTGTTTTTTTAAGGTAAATAAAAACTTCTAAAAAGAAGAGTTTCACAAACGTGTTTATCATATATCACTGCAAATATATACATTTATTGGCAGAATCAAATTTATTTTCATTATTTTTTTTATAATTCTCTAAAATTCTTATCCCCTTTGAAGAAACACACATCGAAAACACTTCAGCAAAAAGAGAACTCAATTTATTTTATATATTATCTCCAATGCCTGTCTGTAGAAAATGGATTAATAGAAAATTAGCAGGGAACATCATCTGTCTTCGCAATCTTGAACAGAAAGCAGTTTTTAGGAACAGCATAAATTTCATCGAGCAACTGTCAGTGTCTCTGTCCTGCCTGAATACACGACTTGGCAAAGCCTATTGTGATTACTTAATTACGGCTATGGTTAATATATATTTTGCTTTCATTAATAAAAGAAAGAGCTGCAGAAGCTTTTTATGCTGACGGAGTACTTCACAGTCAACTAGCACTGAAGTGATTATCTGTAAAACCAAGCAAATGTTTTCGCATCGTTTACCCATTTGCACCGCTTGTTCAAGAAGGAAAAGCCCAATATGGGCATTTCACAAACAGCCTATTTATAAACCAACAAACGGATATTTCGTTGTGAATGAATAAAATAAGCAAAGTATGTCAGAAAAAGGAATAAGAGTATGAGGTCATAAGTGGGTGCAACTATTCTGGGGCAGTTATTATTTTTAGGGATTTAACATATCAAGCAAATACTTGTCACCGGATGTTATTTCCTCCGGTTTTCAAATGCTGCATATGTTTTGAACTCTTTAAGTCGTTTCATTAACCGGAACAAGCATTTTCGTCCTTTCGATTATGCCTGCCTGTCCGTCGAATTACTACAGTCTCCCACAGTGGACTGTATAGTCCGCTACCGTAGACTGTACAGTCCGTTACAGTGGACTGTACGGTCTGCTGTGGAAGACTGTAATAATCTTCCGTTTAAAAGGACTTGGCTGAGCCTAAGAAACGGCTTATTCTTCCCTTTGTTTGTGATATGATATTTAAATCCCCAAGAGAACAATGTACCCCCTCATTCTTATACAATAAAGAACGGAAGGTTTTTAAGAACAAACGAAACTATCCCCACTAAAATTCTATTAATCCTAGAAAGTGGGTGTACATATAGTAGTTTTCAGATGGAAATAAAGAGATGGAGAACATGATTCATAAGTAATAAGATAGAAAGAGAAACTTATAAAAAAAGGAAAAGGAGCAACGCCTTGCTCCAACCTTTGTTAACCTTAAATCTAATACTATGAAAAAAATCACATAACAAATATAAGATTTCCCTTTATTCTCTCCAAATCTTTACTTCAAATCGGGCTTCCTTTTAGAATTATTTCACAGAATAAATCCGTTTTCGCACACAATATAACAATACGATAAAAAAGGAGTATCAAAATAAAGAATATGAAACATTTCACTAGCAACAAGTCCGAATAATAAACTTACCACCCGCTTTATTTCCACAATCTCCCCTCAAAACTTGCAAAATCCTTCCAATCGCTTCACAGACCCTTTCAACTCCCTAAATAGGGCGTTTAATAAGTTTTTTTTCAGATTATATCTTCTATATTTGCCTCATATAAAAAATGATTTATGGGAAAATGTACTACTATATTCAGCATATTCGTGCTTTTGTGCCTATTGCCCCCAAACATAGATGCACAGCCAATAGAGTACAAAAACCAAAAGGAGAATACCGGCAAGACAATACTTGCTGTAAAAAACAATTTATTGTACGACATAGCGCTAGCCCCTAACATCGAGATAGAAGTTCCCATAGGAAGACAATGGTCATTGAACGCCGAATATAAATGTCCCTGGTGGTCTGATAGCAACAAAGAAATTTGTTATCAATTGCTATCGGGCGGCATAGAAAGCCGGTTCTGGCTGGGCAACCGCGCCGGGCGCCGCCAGTTGACGGGACATTTTATCGGGCTATACGCTGAAGGGGGCATTTACGACTTCCAATATAAAGGGGACGGTTATCAAGGGAAATATTATGGTGCAGCAGGATTCAGTTATGGGTATTCCCTTCCGGTATCACGACATCTGGCATTCGAATTCAGTCTGGGCATCGGATATCTGACAACAAAATACCGAAAATATACCCCGTACGAAGAATCACTAGTGTGGACAAGTAGCGGACAATACAACTTCATAGGCCCTACCAAAGCGAAAATCTCGCTTGTATGGTTGATAACGAAGAGGAGAGAAAGAATATGAAACGAGCACGCTATTTATTCCTTGTGCTTTTCTCCTCACTACCGGTAATGTGGGGGTGTAGCCGCCGCACGCTTTTAGATGATTATCCTGTCACAGGAATCAATATTTCGCTCAATTGGGAAGGGGTAACCGACCATCTGCCGGAAGGTGTAAGGGTTATTTTTTATCCGAAAGACGACCAAGGAAGAAAGATAGATACTTATCTGCCGGTAAAAGGCGGAGAGGTAAAAGTGCCTCCGGGACACTATTCGGCTGTAATTTACAATTATGATACCGAAGTGGTGCAAGTAAAAGACGAAGGAAGTTATGAAACAATAATGGCGTGCACCGGAAATTGTACAGGGCTGGGCATCAGTGAAACAGAAAACATGGTATGGGGACCGGATGCTTTTTATATGCTGTCTCTGAATGATGTGGAAGTCGGGAAAGAGAATGAATTGCCTATGCTGGAGGTGAAACTCAAAGCTGTGGTAACGACTTACACTTTCGCCATAAAGACAGAAGGATTAAAAAATGTCGCCTCCGTCATTGGCAGTGTTTCCGGAATGGCAGAATGTTATCACCTGGGTAAAGATGCAGGTGTATGCCGCTTTGCTCCCATTTATTGCGAAACCGGCAAAGGAGACGGAGTCATAAAAGGTAGTTTTACCTGTTTCGGTCATCCCAAGCTGACGCAAGCCAGAGCCGATATCGCCCGGTTTTTGGAACTGATTATAGTTAGGGTGGATGGTTCCAAACAAGAGGCGAAAGTAGAAATCACGGAAGCGGTGAAACCTCCTGATGACGGAGATGAGCCCGGAGAAGGAGACCATAATCCTCAACCTCCGGAAATAGAGATTAAGCTGCCGGAGGATGAAAAGATTGTGGTGGATGATGTGGAAGTTCCTCCTTCGGGAGGCGGAGGTATCGGTGGCAATGTTGATAATTGGGAGAATGAAGAGGATGTGATATTACCCGTTAATTAAAATATGAAACAAATGAATTTATTAACTTTAAAACATACGAATATGAAAAAGATTTTATTTGCGGCTGTAGCTGCATTAGCAATCACAAGTTGCTCACAAAATGAAATGGATGGAATTGATAATGGACAAAAGGGTAAAGCTGAAATTAGATTTGGTTATACTCCAGTAACAAGGGCTACAGTAACAACAACAAATAGTTTAGGGAACTTTACAGTAAATGCATATTCTAGTGATGGGGCTACATACTCCACAGATGCATTAGATGTAATTTCAAACGGTTACTTTACAAAAAAAAATGGAGAAGATGTATGGGAATCTACAGAAAAGTATTATTGGCCAGTAGGGAAGAAGATGCATTTCTTTGGATATGATACCACATCATCTGAAGCAACATTCACTAAGGAGACTGCAGGATACCCAACACTTAAATATACCATAGCAACAGACATAACTTCGCAACATGATTTACTTGTTGCAAAGTTAGAAAATCAAGAATATAGTACAACAAACGCCGTATCTCTACCGTTTAAACACGCACTGACACAAGTGTTATTTAATTTAAAAGGTGATGATGAGACAGTTACATATACTGTAAAATCAGTAGCTATAAATGGTGTATTTAAAGATGGTAAATATAATTATGAGACTGGGATATGGACTGATCACATTAATAAAGAGGAAACCGGCTACGTTGCAACCCCAACAAACGCAACAGTTGTTAATGGAACAACAGCTACACTATTAGGTACCTATACAGACAATAATGACTATAACAGCACAACATTAATGTTAATGCCACAAACAGTCCCCGATGATGCAACGATAGTAGTAACTTATTCAGCTACAAAGAAATATGGTGATGTAGACACTGAGATTCATGCAGAAAGCAATCCTATTACTGTAAGTTTAGGAGGAAAAACATGGACAGAAGGCAAAAAGACTACTTATACACTCATATTAAGTGGAGATAAAGTTAAAATTGATGGTAAAATTGACACTTCTGATGATTGGGCAACTAATGGTGATAGTGATATTGACATTAACAAATAGACCTATCTTGTTCGGAAAAGTAGTTTTCCTCTAACATAACTCTTTAGCTCCGCAAATAAAATAGGTTCTTGGGAAAGGCTTATTTCATTTGCGGAGCATTTTTATCCCTATACTCCATCCATATACAAAACACATTAGGAAATCCCAGATTTATCTATCATTGTATCATTCTGAATGCAATGAAGAATCCGAATATAGCCATTAAGGATTAACAAACCATTCGTTTTACTTGAAACGGCAAAACAATATCATATCTCAAAAAAACTTTTCTAATTCCATTCTTGCATCATCTCCCCACCATAAACAATAACATTATTTCACCTTATTCATTGTAAATCAAATTATTTATTTTATTTTTGCCTGTACACAAACCAAAGCCCCCACTTTAATGCCTGATGTCTTTTGTGGAAACACGGACAAATGTCAAATGTGTCCAAAATCAGTGGAAAACGCAGTATTCCACGTCTTTCATAAGCAAGGATTCCATATCCCTGTCATAAGAAGTGAGTTCAATTTTATGCTCTTCATCCTGAAAGGAGAAATATTGGTAAATAGCGAAGAGTATGCAGGAACTACTGTCAAAACGGGAGAATTCATTTTACAACCTATCACCGCCAAAATTGAAATATTGGCAATGATAGATACGGAATGTATTTATTACCGCTTCAATCAACCGGAGCTGTTTTGTGATAAACGTTACCACCATATTATGAATGACATCCCGGGACCTCTGATCAATACACCCTTAAAAATCGTCCCTGCACTGGAATACTTTCTGATATGTACCAATACGTACTTATCAGAACCCAAAATCTGCCGTGAACTCCTATCCCTAAAACGCAAAGAACTTGCTTTTATATTAGGACACTATTATACTGATTATGAGCTGGCATCCCTCATACACCCTCTTTCCCAATATACCACTTCATTCCAATACTTCGTCATTCAGAATTACAAAAAAGTAAAGACTGTAGAAGAGTTTGCCCAACTGGGAGGTTATAGCCTTACCACTTTTCGTCGTATTTTTGATGCAATTTTCCATGTTCCCGTTCACGAATGGATGACCGAACAACGAAAAGAAAGCATTCTTTATCAGTTAAGGGACGACCGGTTATCTATTTCCGAAATCTGTTTCGGACACGGTTTTGAATCACTCTCCAATTTCTCCAACTTCTGTAAGAAGTACTTCGGAGACTCTCCGCGGAATCTCCGAAAAGAAAAAAGTGCCGAGATACAGAAGATATTGCAATAAAAAATGCCCCGCCAAAAGGCAGGGCACTCTCAAATATCAAGTAAAACTAACCG
>OGER01001742.1_pt1 | contig 15231 bp, 24 predicted proteins | sample 1570691 | NCBI WGS metagenome assembly OGER01 (sample SAMEA2582143, study PRJEB24529) | metagenome | biome: Human gut stool | place: China | collected 2011
ATTCCAATGTAGAAAACAGCTGTAACATTACATAAATTTCATAATTTATTTAAAAGTTTTAGTTTTATGATTTTTGAAAAAGTATTGATTTTACTAGCTTTTATAAATTCATATATAGGCTGTCTTTAGATATTTTTTATAAAAAGCTTGAGTAATACTAATATATAAAAGTCTTAATTTTATTGACTTTTCGGAACTTTCAAAATTATCAAAAACTACATAAATTATGAAATTTGTTTAGAATTTTAAGAATATAAAATATTAAAAATTAATCATCTGATTAATAGTATATAAAAAATTTTAGGAGGGAAAATGGTACATATATATAACAATATTTTAGAATATATCATAGGACTTAACTATGATTATGAAGATTTCAAGAAAAATCCTATTCTTTACTATCCAGATTGGAATACTTCTTACTATGCTACTACTAATAAATATGACTATCCTATAGTTGATGATGATAATATCATCAGAGAAATGACAAGAGAAGAAAAAATCTTAAAGCTAGGTATGGAAGAGTTATTAGAAGATGGAGAATATATCCAAGATGGAAAATTAATTGTAGTTAAATATGATGAGAAATTAGGGTATTTAAAGAGAACATGGAATAAAGAAACTCATATATGGTATGAAGGGGCTACTGAAGAAGAAATAACAGAACATATGGGAGTATTAGTTACTAAATTGTTATATGATGTTATGGCTATTGGTTGTGAGGTAACAATTCAAGAAGAGAAACATCAGCAAAGTTTAGATGATGATAAAAGAAAAGCACTTAATGAAAGAATATCAGGATTTGATTTAGCTCAAGAATTGGGGACACCAATATCTCAAGTAGCATGGTCATTCCGTGATGATGGAACAGATACTGTTGTTATGAGCGTAGATGAATTTAAACAAATGACTTTGTATTGTTTAGGATATGGAGAAAAATGTTATCTTGCAGCTGAACTATTAAAAGCTAAAAGAAAAGTTAATTCTACAATAGATGACTTTTATAATGAACTAAAAAATGTTGGTGAGATATCTTTAGCCAATTTATAAGTTATATCTTATAAAACTATCAAAAAATATAAATTCATCAGTTATAACTGATAGGAAAGGAATTATAAGTATGTATAAATTTAGTCAAAGAAGTTTAAATAACTTAGAGGGATTACACCCAAAATTACAAGAGTTTGCTACAGAATTAATAAAAGTAACTCCATATGATATCAGTATAACCTGTGGAGTTAGGACAGCAGAAGAGCAGAATAAAATATATCAACAAGGGAGAACTATCCCAGGGAAAATTGTAACAAAATGTGATGGCTACAATATAAAGTCTAAACATCAAGTAAAAGCTGATGGATTAGGATATGCTTTTGATATAGCTGTAATTATTAATAATAAAAGTAATTGGAATAAAAAAGTATTTAAAGAGGTAGCAGATTCAGCTAGAGAATTAATGAAAAAATATAATATTGAATGGGGAGGAGATTGGAAAAACTTTAGTGATTATCCTCATTTTCAATATAAAAATTCGTAAGCTTGCGAAAAGGAGATTAAATGATAAATGCTTTGGTTAGTCTAGGAAGTAAATTATTAGATATTATTTTTAAAAGAAGTAAGGATGCAAAAAAACAACAAGATATTGAAATTAAAAAAATAGATGTATTTTCTAAAGCACTAGCTTTTATTTTCATAGGAGTATTTTTAATGTGTGTATTAGCATCTTTAGTTCCATCCTTAGCTATTACACCTTATTGGTTTAATGTTTTTGACAAATTTATAAACTATTTATTTACAAACTAAAGGAGTGAGTATGGGAGAATTTATTAGAGTAACAGGAGAAACATTATGGGAAATACTTGGGAATTTTATATTACTTATAGTTGATGTCATAAAAATACTTGGAAATGGGATAACAATAGGATTAGGAAGTCTAGTAGCTTTTATTTTTCTTGTTACAGGTGGACAAGATGATGCCATGAATGTTTTATTAATATTAATGACTGTGGATTACTTATCTGGAGTTATAAAAGCTTTTATTACTTGTACAGCAAATTCTAAAGCTGGGATAATAGGCATTTTAAAAAAAGTTATGATTATCCTGGTTATAGTGTTAGCCTACCAATTAGATATTCTTTTTGATGGTAAACTAGCTATTAAAACTCTAGCTGTAGGAGTATTTATTTCAAATGAAGGATTGAGTATTTTAGAAAATGCTTCTATTTGTGGAATACCAATTCCTGAAAAATTAAAAAAAGTTCTTACTCAATATCAAGAATATAAGAAAAAGTAATATAAAACCCCTAGTAATTTTACTAGGGGTAAAGTTTATTATTCTAGATAAAGAAAGGATTGAGGAGCTCTTTTTACTCCGATTTCTTCCAATAATTTAGGTGTTTTATATTTTTTTATTCTACCTATTTCTATTGCATACCCTTCTTCTTTCATAAAGAAATATTCTTTAAATTTTATTTTATCAATTCCTGTATTTTCTGGAGATAATTCCCATAATTTTTCTGGTAAATCTTTAATTATATTTTTTATTTTAAATTCTCCAACTATTCTCTTTACAGGAGAACTTGAATAAATAACAATGGTATCTATTTCTTTATTTTTAAATATACTTCTTCTATACTCATATTTTTTAATACCAGAAAATATTTTTTCAACATATTCAGGTTTAATTGATAATAAGACTTTCATTAACACCACCAAATTCTAATATCTTTTCAAATTCTTCATCAGTTAAATCATAAGCTACTATTCTATCAGTTCTAGAAATTCCGATTTCTTTTATTAAATCTCTTCTAATAATTCTTTTATTCAAGGCAACATTATATAACATTTTTATAACATATGGATATTTCCTTAAATTCCAAAACTCTTCTAATTCTTGAAGTGTAAAAATACTTCCTTTTTTACAGTAATTATAGAAATCAGAAAAATTTCTAAAAGAAGATATATGTCTAATCTCTTTAACAGTACAAATTGAAGTAGCAACAGCACTATATTCAGCACTTTTTCCAACATCTCCAGTTCTATATATAACAATTATATCACCAAAATTATAATTAGGCAAAGAAAAAGCTGCTGATAAATATATTTTTTCTATGCTATTAGTATGTGAAGAATCCCTTATTACATGAGTTTTTTCAGTATATAATCTTGAATCTGGAAAAAGTTCTGTATGATATTTAGGCCATATAGCTAATAAAAATTTTTTCTTTCCTTTTGTATTTAAACGAGGATAATCTAAATCAATATCATTAGCAAAAATACTTAAATCTTTTACATAAACTTCTTCTTTTCCATTTTTTGTTTCTTTAATTCCCCAATATAAATAACCATATTTTTTTAATAAATCTATTAAATCATCATGTTTATTAAAAACAGTAACATATGATTTTTTTATACCTTCATGAATCATTTCATCAAAAATTAGTTTAATAAAACGTTCTCCTAATTTGGTACCATGAGGATTAACTTTAAAAGTTCCAACTTTTAATCTTTTTTCAGATGAAAAATTTGGAATAATAGAAATATCTCTATCTTCTTCTAATTTTAAATATAAGAAACCTTGTATTCCATTATCTTCTAAAATATAAGCTTGAGCTCCCTCAGCTGATTTTCTTTTAAACCATTCTTCAAATTCTTCATAAGATTCTTTTAAACTATTAAAAAACGAATCATTTATATCAATCATATCAAATGAAACTTTTCTTATTTCATCCACTATATATCCCCCTATTATTGTTAAATATTATTAAGATTTTAAAGGTAATTTTAATATTTCCTCTATCACATTAAAAAGTTTAATAAAACTATCAAATTTAATATTTTGAAATTCTGGAGAACATTCATAAATTTTCTTTGCAAAAATCATTTTAGGTAAAGCTAAATTAGTATTTTCATCATCAAAAGAAAAGACTTTTTCTCCACTACTTCCTTCTATAATTTTTATTTTATCTTTGCCACAATAATCTATTTTTTTTTCACAAAATATGTTTTCAGAAAAATTATGGCCATGTTTATTAAATTCATTTGCCATATATAATCTTCTTGGTTTTCCTTTAAAATCTACTTTTGTTTTTATTTCTTCATCTTTATAATAATGCTCAATACATATATCAGGAGTTGTTTCTCTATGTGATGGGACTGGTAAAATTAAAGAGTATACATTATTTCCCCAATCTTTAAATAAGTTGTTAGAATCTGATAATTTTTTTGTAGTTGCACTATCATCTGCATCTGCTATAAATATCATTTTTCTATTTTGTCTCATTTTTGAATAGCTATCACACATTTGGCTTAATTGACTACAACTCATTGCTAATTTTAAATTATTTTCAGAGTCACTATTGATAGGGTCATACTCTAGAAATTCAAAATCTAAAGTGGGAATTTTTCCTTCTGAAGATAACTTATTATAGGCAGCTTTCATATGTCTCCAATCTGTAGCCCCTTCTGTAATAATTAAAGTTCTACCGATATTGTTGCTATCAATAGCTTCTTTTATTTCGGTTTGATATTTTTGAGTATCTTTAAAATAATTATATGCTCTTTGAAATTCAGAAAAATATTCAATATCTATTTTTAATCCTGTTGGCATTTGATAAACTTCGTAATTATTTTCTCCAAAGACTTCATTCATTCCTAATAGAAATAATGGAGAATGTGTTGTAATAATAAATTGAACTTTAGGAAAAAGTTTTATTAATTTAGGTAAAATTTCTCTTTGGAGTATAGTATGTAGATGTAATTCAATTTCATCAATAACTACAATACCAGTTATCCTATCTAATTCTATACTATTTTGTAATGAAGTTCTTTCTGAATATCTTATAATTGTAGAAAATATATTAAATAAAGCTAATTGTCCAGTAGATAATGAATCCAATGTTGGAACAACAATACCATTATCTTTAGTTGATTTTATATTAAATCTAGATGCACCACTATTTCTAAAATTAAGTCCAAAGTAGATTTCTTTTCCTAATATTTCACTCATTATTTTTTCTACATTTTTTCTTGCAACTCCTAAAGCTAGTAAATCTTGTATAAGAACATGCGCAACCTCTAATTTTTTTTCTTTCTCTTCAATATCACATCTTGAATCAGCAATTATATCCATTAACCATTGTAAATTTAAACCAATAGAATTTTTAATAGTAATTGGCTTATCTAATTTTCCTTGGAATCTATTTTCTATAGAAAAATGTTCATAATTATGATAATTTTCTCCTAGCCAACTAGGTTTTTCATATCTATTAGGGCTAAAAAAACAAATTACATTTTCATCAAATATTTTTTCACTTATTTCAGAATCTATATCTATATTTTTGTAGTTTTTATTAATTTCATTAGAAAAATTTTGTAAATTTATATTACTTTTAATTTTTTCTTTTAATTCTGTCGTTTCTATATCTCCAGATTTTAAAATATAGTCTATATTTTTTTCATCATTAAAAAAATTAATATATGAATACATATATTTTTTCCCTACAGTAATTTGATTAGTAGTAATTATTTTATAATATTCATGTCCTCCTTTATTAGTATATGTAACAACATTATCAAAAGCTTTTGCAGCTATTTCATAAAATGCGTCAACTATATTTGACAAAAATATAGATTTTCCACTTCCATTTTCTCCTACTATAATTACTGGTTTAGGGGTTTTATCTTCATTAAATGGTAGAGAAATATCTATATTTTCTATAGGACCAGTATTTTCATTAACAATTCTCTTTATATACATATTTTTCCTTTCTTTTAGTATTACATAAGATACTAACTAATATTCTTTTATTAAAAATCCTCTAAGAAAGAATTAAAGCCTTTGTTATTTTCTATTTTTTTAGAATATTGAGAACAAATATCTTTTAAAGCTTGCCAATCCTTCATTAAATCATCTAAACAATTTTCTTCAATAATTTCCCATATTTTATTTCCGTTTGGAGTTGAATCTAAAATTAAAATTTCAGGTAAATTATTTTCAAATTTTTTTTCAAAATTTTTATATAATCTGAACATTTTAAGCACATTAAAATTATTTTTAATTAAAAATCTAAATTTATTCATCTTATCATAATAAGAATCCATTCTATTTCTAAAAGATAACAATTTTGAATTTTTATTGTAAAAAAATTCTAAAGCAGAAAATTGTACTTCAAAAAAAGCTCTTTTTTTTGAATAATTCATTTCTTTCATCTTTTTATCTATATTATCTTCTACTTCATTTATAAAAGGTTCAAGTATATTTAGAATAAATCTTTCTCTTTGCAATTCATATAAAATTTGATAAAAACTTACATCATTATTTGTAATTCCTCTATTTAAATAACTTTTAAAAAAATTTTTTTGTTTTTCATCACTTAAATTTCTTATATAAATAGCTGCAAAGTATTCTTGGAAAGACCTATGAATAAATTTGTATTCTAATCCATCTTCTAATATCATGCAAACAGAATACATTAAATCATATAAAAAATCTCTACTTTTAATTTCAGGTATTTCTAGCTTTTTATCATTAATTTTAGTAATAAAAAAACTTATTTCAGAGTGAGAAAAACTATATTTTGACTCAAAATATGTTCTAAAACAAAAATATGAAAAAGCTTTTTTAAAACTTTCATAACCTAATTTACTTCTAATTTCTCTTGTATATAAGCCTTTTGTAGCATCATGTTTATTAAATAAAACAGAAAAAGCTTGTTCATAAAATTCATTTAACTTATTTGGAATTGTTGCAGTCGCTTCATAAGTTAAAAGCATTATTATTAATAATAATGGAATAGAAGCAAATGTATGATAATTTTCAAAAAGACCATTTTCTAAATCTTTACAAAAACTCTCTTTTACTTTGGTATCGTATTTTAGTTTTTTTATCATACTAATAGCCTGTTCTTTATTTAAGTGTAAAGATTTTAATTCTAAAAAATTTTCCCAACTAATAAATTCACTTGATGGACGTGATGAAATTATAAAATAATTTTTATTATATTTTAAAGAGAATTTTGATATTTCTGCCTTTAAAGTAATTTTCAGTTTATCTTCTACTTCATCATAACCATCAAATAAAAAAACATAGTACCCTTCATCAAAAGTATAATCATAATATTTTTCACTTAAATTTAAATTATAATCTTTTAAGGTATCAATAATATATTTTTTTAAATCAAAGTCACTAACCGTTTTTCCATTTATTCGTCTTAATTCTATTAAAACAGGTATTAAATTAGTTGTTTTTATTGTGTTTAAAAAAAGATGTTTCATTAATATAGTTTTTCCTACTCCACCAAGTCCTGTTATTAATATTTTATGTCCTTCGTTTAAAATATTATTTATTTCTTGAGTATCTATATGAGTTTCTCCAGCTTTTAATAAAGAAATACATTCATAGAAATCATATATATCAACAGGAGTATCTCTATACAATAATGTTTTTGTTTTTGAAAAACTTTCATTTGTTTTTTTTAAGTATTTTTCAAAAGCAATTCCCCATTGAATTTTTTCTTTTTCATTCAAATCATTGAGAAATTCTTTTCCTTTTGTAAAAATTTTATTTACTATTCCTTGAACCCAAGGGTTTTCAAAAGTTTTTAATATTAATTCGCTTTCCATTCTATCCCCTCTAACACCTTAATAATAATTCTCAACTATTCTCTCTTGTCTTTCGATTAATTTTTTAGTTTCTAACTCCATAATTTCAGTCATTCTATAAACTTCTTTTTCTTCTCCATTATTAGTCACACTAGCTGTAACAGTTCTTCTAGTATAATATTTTGGTTTACTTCCACAACTTATAAATAAAAACACAATCAATAATAAAAAGATTAATTTTTTCATAAAAATCTCCTCTTTTTTATATTAAAAATCTTGAAATTCCTTTGGTATTCTCCTCTTTTTTAATAATACTTTCATATTTAATATAAACATCAAAAAATATGCTATAAAAAGAATATGTACATCCATACCTAATACCATAAAGTCTCTATTTTTAAATATTAATAAAAAAATGTATATTAATATTGCCATTAGTGAAAGACTAGCCATAATATAAGGAAAAAATTTAGCAAATAAAGTGTCTATCACTTTATTTCTAAAAATTTTATTTAAAATTTTATTATTTTTTGAATCTTTTTTCTCTATATTCCCTTTCATTCCTTTTATTTTTCCACTTAATATAATATCTTTTTGACTACTTCCAGTATGAACTACTTGAATAATAAAACCATCTTTGTAATCTAAATATTCAAAATTAATTTTATATATATTATTCTCTAATTTTTCTAAATGGACATTATTTGCTTGATTATTAGAAGATACAATTTTAGCTTCTAATATTTCTTTTCCTTCCTTACTTTTTATAATTAATGGCATTTGTGTAGCAATATCTGTATTATAAATAGTTTCTTTTCCATCACACCACATTAAAATGCGAGTAATAGTTAGAGTAGAAATATTCTTATCCTCACAAGTAACTTTTACATTTTCAATAATACTTTCAAAGTTTTTAAAAATATTATTATTTTTTATTTCAAATTTTAACAATTTATCTTTTTTAGATTTAAAATAAAGATAAATACTTAAAGGAATTCCTATTATTGTAAAAGTTGTTGTTATAAATACAACCCAACTATTTTGTAAAAACTTCATAATTAATTCTTCAGTTATCATATCTCATCCTCATTAATAACACTACCAATATATCTACCAACAATTACAAAATCATCATGTTCTCTTACTCTAATATCTGGGTACTCTCTGTTATCACTTCTTAGAAATATACCACTATCAGTTACATAGTATCTTTTTAAAAGAGCCTCATTATTCAATAAGAAAGCTCCAATTTTCTTATTCGCAACTTCTGAATCTCTTTTAATAAAAACAATAGAGTGATTTTCTATTGTATGTTCCATACTATCTCCATTTACTCTTACAGCGAATACATCTCCAGAAAAAGCATTAACCATTGGTAATGCAATATAATCAATTACATCTGATTCACAAGCTCCATATCCAGCACTGATAGAACCATATAATGGAACTTTTTTATATTCTAAATCTAAATCAATATTTCCTACTATTTCTTTTTTCTCTTCATCCAAGTATCCCACTATTCTGTACAACTCCTTATAATCAATTCTTAGACCTTCTCCAATTTTTTTTAGTAAAAATGGGTTGATTTTTAAAACTTTTCCATTTTCTAAACGAGACCATAAAGAATTAGCAACATCTGTTTTTAATGAAATTTGATTTAATCCAATTCCTAATTTTTCACGTCTTTCTTTTATATATTCTCCTAATTTTTTTCTTATTTCTTCTGGTACTATATAATCATTTATTTTATCAACCATTTTTTCACCTCTTACTAATAATTATAATATTTATATTAACAACTGTAAATAGCAAAACAAAAAACTATTGACAACTGATAACGTAAATGGTATATTATTGTTATCAAATGATAATGAAATTTAAAGGAGGATATTATGAATTTAAAACAAATTAAAATAGAATGTCTTAATCATAATATTACAATGAGTGAACTAGCTAAAAAACTAAAAATTTCAAGGGTTTGGTTATATAACAGAATAAAAAATAAAGATTCTGAAACTATAAAAAAAATCCATGATATTTTTAATTCTACTATTATCAAATAATATCATCTTATTTTTTGTTTGTATCAATAAAACAAATAAAAAGTTAGCAGAACTTTAAAACTGTTTGTAGGCGAGAGATAGTTGAGCTGTGGAACTGTAAAAAAGATAGCATATTAAATAAAACTAGGAGGGAAAATGTTAATTTTAAAAGAAGATGAATTTTACCAAGTAGAAGAATTTTGTTCTTTTTTCAATGGCGATTATAATAAAGTGTTATCTAGTATTGAGGAGCTTGTTAAGCAAGGTTATTTAGAAAAAATAGAACTACAAAGAAAAAGAAAAGGATTTACTCTTGTTTCTGTTAGTTTTAATGAAAAAATTGATGACCCTGTTCCTGTGACGTTCTATTTAGTACGTAAAGAAATAGGTATAGTTATTTAATTTTAAGAAAGGAGAATTTATGGCAAAACAAAGCATTCCTAGTATGGAGTTAGAAAGAAGTATGAATTTAATGTGTCGTGTAATGACTATTGAAGAGGTACTTAGGAATAGTGAGGTAATTGATTCATTAGACGATAAAAGAAGAGAGGAGCATGATGAGGTATTAGAAAATCTATTTGAAATAATTTTTAAACATGAAAATGAGTTAGAAAAAATCATAAAACCATCTATAGTAGATTCTCAGGAAGTTATTAATTTAAAAAATAAAATTAATGAATTACAAGTTAAATATATAAAATTATTAAACTTATATTTAAAAAAATCTTTATCTCTAAGATTAAAAGAAAAGGAACTAGAAAAGATAGATGATGAAAATAGATACTATTTAATTCGTTACACAAAAGAATGCAGAGAAAAACTTGGGAATGAAAATAGCAAAATAGAAGCTGAAATTATTGCTAGAAGGATAGCTAAATGATTAGATGTCCAGAATGTAATAAAAAATTAAAATCATATTGTACCAAGAATAAAAAGAATAAAACAATAAGATATTATAAATGTAATATTTGTGGAACATCTTTTAAGACAAGAGTATTTAAATATGAAGTAGAAAAAATAATAAGTGAGGAAATATGAAAAGAAATAAAAAAAGAGGTTAGTGCGAATAACCTCTCAAAGAATTTGAAATGTCCGTTTTCTAATTCCATTTTTATTTTATCATATTTCTCCAAAGATTACAAGGAGGAATATTATGTCATATGCAAGACTTACACAATTAATAGAAAAATATGGAAAGCAAGCTAAAGTACAAGAAGTAATGGAGAAAGAAGGGATAAAAAAGAATGGCTAAAAAATATTTTTGGTTAAAATTAAAAGATAATTTTTTTAAGCAAAAGAGTATAAAAAAACTTAGAAAAATGGCTGGGGGAGATACATTTACCATTATCTATCTTAAAATGCAACTTTTATCTCTTACCAATGAAGGAAAGTTATATTATGAAGGGATAGAAGATAATTTTGTAGAAGAGCTAGCTTTAGAACTAGATGAGAATGTTGAAGATATCCAGATGACAGTATTATATCTTCAAAAAAATAATCTCATAGAGTTTGGAGAATTACCAGATGAATATATTCTACCAGAAGTAATAGGAAGTATTGGTAGCGAAACAGCAGCAGCCTCAAGAATGAGAAAAATGAGAGAAAATAAAAAATTAGCTCTAGAAAATAAAAGTAACAATGTTACACCTAAGTTACAACAAGTTACAAATAGTTACACAGAGATAGAGATAAATAAAGAGAAAGATATAGAGAAAGATATAGAGAGAGAAAAGAAAAATCATCTCCTATCTCTCTCTTATAAAGAAAAACTTACTGAACTTAAAAAAATCATAATGAAAGCTACAAATAGTAATGAACATCAAGTAAATTTAGTTTTTCAGCCGAGTAGATATCAAAATATAATTGATGAATTACTTCTTAATATTTATAACTCCGATTATCTACAAGGAGAAACAGATAAAATCCCACCTTTATCTACTTATACAACGGAATCTCAAATTAATAAAATAATGGCTGGATTTTATAAAACTCATAATAAAGCTAAAGATAAAATAGGAATAGAAACACTTCAATATAAAACTAGTAATAGTTTAGATGATATCCTATAAAGGAGAGTGATGAAATGAAATGTAAATATTGTGGAAAAGAGTATATTAAAAATCCTGCTGTATTACCAGATTGGATGCCTATCTCAATGAAAGAGCAAATTAAATTTATTCCAGCTTGTGATTGTTTAGAAAAGCAAAAAATCATTGAAATGGAACAAGCTGAAAAAGAAAGACAACATCAATGTATTTTGAATAAAGTTAAAAGATATAGAGATATTTCAGTAATAGACAATAAATTCTTAAAGAGTAAATTTGAGATAGCTGATATGAACTCTAGTATCATGTCTTTAGCTAATAAATACAGTAAATCATTTCTAAAGGAAAATATTAAGACAGGATTATTCTTATTTGGTAATGTCGGAACAGGAAAAACTTTTGCAAGTGCCTGTATTGCTAATAGACTTATGGAAAATGGAAAGACAGTATTAGTAATGAATTTAGGACTATATATAAATAAGCTCCAAAGAGAATGGGCAGAGGCAGAAAAAGATGTATTAGAATATGTGAAAAATTGTGATTTACTCATCATAGATGATATGGGAGTCGAAAATGTAAAAGAATGGACACAAGATAAGGTATTCTCATTAATTGATACTAGATACAGAGCTGAAAAACCTTTAATTATTACTACTAACTTAGTTTTATTTAATAAAGGATTACCTAAAGAACAGATAGAAGCTAAACTCTCTATTGAAAGTAGATTTAGTTCAAGAATAGCTGATAGGATTAATGAAATGTGTTATCAACATGCTGTCATTGGAGAAAGTAAGAGAAACTTTGATATAGATAATTTTAAAGAGATTTTGAAGAGAGCATAGGAGAATAATGGAAAGAGAAATATTTGATTTATTATTTTGCCTAATTGTATTAGGATTTGTATTTTGGATGTTAGATAGGAGAACTTATGAGTAAAGTTATATTAGTAAAAGCAAATAAAGGGGGAGTAGGTAAAAGCTGGCTCACTCTCCAATTAGCTCATGCAACAGCTTTAAAAGATAAACAGGTATTAATTATCACTTCAGATTCTCAAAATAATATACCTCGTTTTGCTGGAATAAAAGAGAATAATTTTGAAAATGGTTTAGAGTACTGGATAACAAAGAAAAATGGAACATATTTAGAATTAAGAGATAATCTATACTACATACCATTAACTACTATGAATATTCCAGATAAAGATATAGATAATTTTAGAGATTTTATAAAAGTTATCAAAAAATTATTTGACTACATCTATATAGATGCTACACCAGTTTTGAACCTAGATGATATTTTCTTAGAAGTAGCAGACCAAATAGTAATACCTACATTCCTAGATTCAGTAACTACTTCAAGTATAACAAATATGTTGAGAAAAGCTGAATATAGTAAGATAAAAGCTATCATACCAAATAGAGCTACTAGATGCAAAGTGGAAAAGGAATATTACAAAAAATTAGTTGAAACTTTAGTAGATACAAGTATTTTTGTATCATGTCCTATATCTCAATCAGCTATCATATCTCGATTGATAGAAGAAGGAAATACACTATTTGATAAAACAAAATATAATAGTTCAAAATTTAGAGCTATTATAGAGAGAGCTTTGGGGGTATTACTATAATGGCAGATATAGAAATATTTAAGCAATTAAAAAATCAATTAACTGAAAACCAAAATGAAGAAGAATACCATAGTGATTTTAAGTTTGGAGCTTATGTCATCACTGAAGAAGAAAAAAATTATATCATTGAAAGAGAAAAAATCTTATTTAAAGGATTTAAAGCTTATTCAGAGAATCTTTATGAAATATGTAAAGCTTTGTATGATGTAAGACAAAAGTTAAAAAAATATGGAGATTATGGAGAAATGACATTTACTGATTGGTATAAGTTCAATGGACTTAATAAAGATAAAGTATCTGAACTGACTAAAAGATTTGAACTGTATATGTTAGCTCCAGATAAAAAAGTCCATATATCATCTTTATCTATCCCAGCAGTTAAATTATTAACTAAAAAAGCAGTTGATGTAGAAGTTAGAGAAAAAATATTAGAATTAGAGTTAAAAAAAGTAGAAGATATGGTTGAGATAATTGGAACTCCTGAAATAGTTGAAAAACCAAAAGAACTACAACCTCATATAAAAAAGACTTGTAATTTTTTTAAAAAAAGAATAGAAAAAGCTACTTCTTTAAAAGAACTAGTAAAAGAAAAAGAAAATATTTCAGCTTTAATAAAAGAGTTAAAGGAATTACAAAAAGAAATAGAACAGGAAGAGAAAGCAAGAGAGAATGAAAATAATTTACAATTACCTACAGATGCTGAGATTATAGAGGAGAAACCTATATCTCATTTTTATAAAGATGAGGATGGGAGTATCTATCTTATAGATTCATGTGATTATGAAGAAGGTTTTTGTATAGTTAGATATCCTAATTTAAAAGCTTATTGGAATACCTCAGCTGGAGAGATAACAACTCTTATTCCTATTCAAAAAACATATGATGAAGCACATCAACTATTAATAAAATTGGCGAATGTATTAAATTATACCCCAGTTGATATAAAGGAGAAAATAAATGGTTTTTAATTATATTGTTAAAAGTACCTCTGGAATTGAAATAAATTCCAGAGGGGAGATATTTGAAAAAGTAGAAAAAGCTAGTCTAACTTATCCTCAAGATGCTGTACTTATCTATAATGAACACTTACAAAAAAATCTTTCTCCTATTATTTTAAAAAGAATAGGTAAACATTGGGTTGAAATTACATTAGAACAGGCAAAAGCTGATTACAGACCAATAGGTTTAAAAAGAGCTTATAAAATACAGGTGGTTTAATGAAAATATTTATTGAGATAACTATTCATAAAGGAATTTTTACCAAAGCTATAGATACTATGTTTGAGCTGATAGAGGTGGAAGATGTATAAAGAGATAAATAGCTGTTACACTTGTAAATATTGCAACACTATAGGAAGTGATGAAGTCCTAATTTGTTGTAATAAAGAAAGTGAAATGTGTAATAAAGAGATTTCAAAATTCGGAACTTGCGAATTTTATAAAAAAACATTATATACAATCAAAGATGAGAAAATGTATGGAGGAAATAATGAAGCCAGAAGATAAAAAAGTATATGACACTCAAGATGTAGCAAATATATGTGAATGTTCTATATCTAAAGCTTATAAGATTATAAGAGCATTAAATGATAAACTTATTGAAAATGGAACTCCAGAGGGAAGTATTATAGCAGGGAAAATAAGTAAAAAATTTTTTCATGAGGTAATGAAAATTTAATCTTGATTAATTTGGTAAAAAGAGAGTATTATATAAGTAATCCTCTCTTTTTTACCAAAAATAAAGTTATAGAGGAGAAAATTATGAAAAATGAAAATGGAACAGGAAATATTTATAAAATTAAAGGAAAAAGAAGAAAACCTTGGGCTGTTAGAGTAACTACTGGGTATACTCTTGAAGGAAAGCAAATTAGAAAATATATTGGAACTTATGAAACTAAAAGAGAAGCACAAGAAAGTT
>OGER01001748.1_pt1 | contig 15172 bp, 8 predicted proteins | sample 1570691 | NCBI WGS metagenome assembly OGER01 (sample SAMEA2582143, study PRJEB24529) | metagenome | biome: Human gut stool | place: China | collected 2011
TGCGGGAACGCTTCAAAAATGTATTCGATCACCGGGGATTACGGACAGAATTTGTCTTTACGAAATGACGGAACGGTGCACCGGAATTAGTGAGTCTCCAGACTGTTAATTATTGAGGTCTCGGGTATTAATACCTGTCGTGTAAGGTATTAATATCCGAGAATTCAGCTATTAATAGCTAACATGCCAACTATTTGTAATGGATAAACCAATGATTAACTAATGTCTTTTTGTCTGTTGCTAGATAACTTTCAAATAGGCAATATATGGCAGTTTGGGACTGAAATTTTATTTATTGACTTGTTTTTAGCATACCGGACAGGTAGAAAACACTATTTTTGTCCTCATCCGTTTTAGATTTTTAAGATTATATAAACCAATAAATTGTAACGTACGAATATGCACAACATTGCTAAAACCTTTTTCCCGATTTTATTATTACTTTTTGCTGCAGTAGTGACAGCACAGAATGGGAAGAACAATGTCGGAAATGCGCAACGCATCTGGCTTGATTCTGAAATTGGTCATCAGGGCGACTACCAGTGGAAAATGATAAAAGCTGGAGATGCAACAGATCCCGGAGAAAAGATTTCGTTATCCAATTATGCAACTGCAAATTGGATGCCGGCCATCGTTCCCGGAACAGTTTTGAATTCTTTGGTGTATAACCAAAAATACCCGGAGCCTTATTATGGAATCAATAATAAGATTGAATCTAAATTGATACCGGATATTTCTGAAACCGGACGTGACTTTTACACCTATTGGTTTCGGACAGATTTTACAGTACCGCAGTCATTCAAGGGAAAGACTGTCTGGTTACAGTTGGATGGTATCAACTACCGGGCAGAAGTATGGGTGAATGGTAACTTGTTGAGCACGATAAACGGCATGTTCATTCAGGATTATATTGATGTTACGGATTTTGTGAAAATTGGGGAAAGCAATGGATTGGCTATTAAGATTTATCCGGTAGATGTTCCCGGAAGTGCGAAGCCGAAATCCTGGGGAGCAGCCGGCGAATTTCATAACGGTGGAAACGGTAACATTGGTTTGAATACTACCATGTTGATGACGGTAGGTTGGGACTTTACCTTTATGGACGGTATCCGTGACCGTAATACAGGTATATGGAAAAATATTTCCCTCTATGCTACAGGCAGAGTAGCATTGCGCCATCCTTTTGTTAAATCTGAATTACGAAAACCCGATTATGATCAGGCTCGTGAGACTGTATCAGTTGAAATTATCAATCCATCAACCAGTAACCGGGTAATCAGTTGCAAGGTAAAGGGTGAAATTGTGGGTGAGAATATCACTTTCGAAAAGACTTTCCGACTGATGCGTGGAGAAGAAAAAACAGCAACCTTCTCCCCCGAAGAGTTCCCGCAACTGATTATTAACTCTCCAAAACTGTGGTGGCCTGTCAATAAAGGACCACAAAACTTATATGACCTAAAGCTGACAGTGTCAGTTGATGGTAAAGAATGTGATTCAGTGAAAACAAGATTTGGTATTCGAGAAATTGTTTCGGATAGAAAGACTCCCGATAAATCACGTGTCTTTTATGTGAATGGCAAACGATTGTTTATCCGTGGTACCAACTGGATACCGGAAGCCATGTTGAGAACTTCGGATGAGCGTACCTATGCTGAATTACGTTATTCCCGTCAGTCGGGCGTCAACCTTTTGAGAATGTGGGGAGGTGGTATCGCAGAATCCGATTACTTCTTCCAGTTATGTGATGAATTAGGATTGTTGGTATGGCAAGAGTTCTGGATGACTGGTGATACTCGTCATCCGCATGACAAGGCTGTCTATATGAGCAATGTAGAATCTACAGTAAAGCGCATTCGCAATCATCCTTCTTTGGCTTATTACGTTGCTTCCAATGAAAGTACGGAAGTCACAGGTACTCCTGAATTACTGAATAAATTGGATGGCACACGTGGATTCCAGATGCAGTCCGAATGTGAAGGGGTACATGATGGCAGTCCTTACAAACAGGTAAATCCGATGCAGCATTATGAAAATACGGCCTCTCCCAGAGGAAGCCGTGTAGACGGATTTAATCCGGAATACGGTGCACCTACTCTTCCAACTGTGGAAATCCTCCGAGAAATGATGGATGAAAAAGACCTTTGGCCTATCAATAAGGAAGTATGGGATTATCTGGATGGAAATGGTTTCCATCTGATGAGTACTATGTATACAGACTTGGTGAATAACTACGGAAAATCATCATCCATTGATGAGTTTGCACAGAAAGGGCAATTGTTGGGAGCTATTAATTCGAAGAGCATTTGGGAAGTATGGAACTACAATAAGCTGGATTATGGTGATCGTTTCTGTTCCGGACTTTTGTTTTGGTATCATAACTGCTCTATGCCTCAAGTGGCTTCTCGTATGTGGGACTGGTCTTTGGAACCGACAGCGTCGCTTTATCATACTGCCAACTCTTTAGAACCATTACATGCACAGTTTGACTATCTTAAGAATACAGTGTCTGTAGTGAATGATTATTATCGTGAATTTAAGAATTATAAAGTGATAGCACAGGTTTACGATATTAACAGCAAGAAAGTATTTGAAGAATCAGCAGTGGTTAATCTACCCTCGGATGGAGTGGTAAACGATGCGTTGACTATTCGTTTCCCGGAAAACATATCTCAAGTTCACTTTATTAAACTGATTCTGAAAGATGAAAAGGGAAAAGATGTTTCTTCTAATTTCTATTGGCGTTCTAATGACAAATATGAAGGAAGCAAGACTTTGACCGGTCCGGCTGCTTCAGGTTTTGAAGATTTGAGTAAACTAAAACAGGCAAAAGTGAAACTTACCTATAAAGTAAGAGAAGATGATAACAATTACTTTGTAGATATTACTTTGAGAAATACCTCCGGGCAGATTGCTTTCTTTAATCAGTTGCAATTCCTGAATTCAAAGATGAGTCCGATACGTCCGTCATTCTATACAGATAATTTCTTCTCCCTGATGCCGGGTGAAAAGAAAACGGTGACTATTGAGACTGCAAAAGGAAAGCTGAAAGACGGAGCTGTATTGGCACTGAAAGGTTGGAATATAAATAAGCAAGAATATAAACTAAAGTAATAAGAGAAGGTTGTGAATTGGTTCTACATTCTTTATATCAGGAGTGTAGAATCAATTACGTGATAAAAAAACATTTTTAACTATAAAAGAGAACTAAGATGAAACTGAAACTTATTATTGGCATAGTTGGTATATTATCTGCATGTGGATTTACCAATGCGCCTTCTTTAGATACTAATCAGGAGAAACAGGATAATAATTGGGTGATCGGGCCATTCTTGCGTCCTGAAGGAGTTAATCCTGTCATATCACCGCAGCCTACAGAGTTTTATTGTCCGATGCGTAAGCAGCAAGTTAAGTGGGAGGAAAGTGACACTTTTAACCCTGCTGCTACTGTAAAAGATGGAAAGATTGTCGTGCTTTATCGTGCAGAAGATAATTCGGCCCAAGGTATAGGTAAAAGAACCTCACGTGTTGGTTATGCTGAAAGCAAGGATGGGATTGAGATGAAAAGGCTTGATAATCCTGTTCTTTTTCCTGCTGAAGATAATTTTAAAGATCAAGATTGGCCGGGTGGTTGTGAAGACCCTCGTGTGGCTATGACCGAAGACGGACTGTATGTGATGCTCTACACAGCATGGAATCGGAAAAAAGCACGCCTTGCAGTAGCTACTTCCCGAGACCTGAAGAACTGGACAAAACACGGGCTTGCCTTTGATAAAGCCTATAATGGTCGATTTAATAACCTTTTCTGTAAATCGGGGTCTATTTTAACAAAATTGAAAGGAAATCAATTGGTCATAGACAAAGTTAATGGCAAGTATTTCATGTATTGGGGAGAACATGCTATATATGCTGCTACTTCTGATAACCTGATTGACTGGTATCCGGTTTTGGATGAGAAGAATGAACTGATGAAAATCATACAACCTCGTAAAGGACATTTTGATAGTTTGTTGACAGAATGTGGCCCTCCGGCTATTCGTACCAAGCATGGCATTGTTCTCATGTATAATGGTAAGAATAGTGGTAAAACTGGAGATGCTAACTATCCTGGCAATGCTTATTGTGCCGGACAGCTTTTATTGGATGGTAACGATCCCTATAAAGTATTAGACCGTTTGGATAAGCCTTTCTTTGCTCCCGAAGCTCCTTTTGAGAAGAGCGGACAGTACAAGGACGGAACAGTATTTATCGAGGGACTTGTTTATCACAAGAAGAAACTATACCTCTATTATGGTTGTGCGGATTCACAGGTGGCGGTAGCGGTATGTGATGATGTGAAGAAATTGAAAACAAAATAGTAGATTATAAGACGATGAGAATAAGGCTGAATACATATCTTGCTTGTGTAATTGTTTTTCTGTGTGCTTCTACAGAATGCATTTATCCACAAAAACTAAAATGGAATTTTGGTTTATCTCGTAAACAGAGTTCCGAAGTGATACCTCATTCAAAACATTCATTTCAGACAGCTAAGCCTAAAAAAAAAGTGGTAGAACCCGGAGAATTGAGTCCGCTTTCCGATTGGGAGTACCAACTCTCCAAAGGCTGGGAAATGATAGAAGGATATAAAGCTAGAGCAGCTGAAAAATCGGTATTTACACAAGATTTAGATACAAGCGAATGGTATTCGGCAACAGTTCCCGGTACAGTATTAACTACGTTGGTGGATCAGGGCGTATACCCTGATCCCTATTGGGGGCTTAACAATTTATTGATTCCTGATACGCTTTGCCGGATGGACTGGTGGTATCGCAATTCTTTTAGTATTCCTCGTAGTAAGAAGGGAGAAAAAGTGAAGTTGATTCTGAATGGAATCAATTATAAAGCGGAGATCTGGTTCAATCATCAACTATTAGGAACAATGGTTGGTGCTTTTGAGCGAGGTATTTTTGATATAACTCCTTGGGTGGATTATGATAAGAAGAACCTGTTGGCCATTCGTATTCTTCCACCTAACAATCCCGGTATTCCTCACGAAGCAAATAAGAAAGAAGGAATCGGCCCCAATGGTGGAGCATTGTGCTTAGACGGTCCTACTTTTATCTCTTCAGAAGGCTGGGATTGGATTCCCGGCATACGCGACCGAAACATGGGTATTTGGCAGGATGTCAGAATCAAATTTGGAAATGAACTGGAAATTGTTGATACGCATGTAATTACGGATCTGCCTTTACCTGACACTACATCAGTCAATTTTATCGTTCAGACGGAGATTTATAATTCTTCTAAAACGACTTGTACTGCCAATTTACATTTTAATATAGGAGGTGTGTCTGCTGTTTATCCGGTTTCTTTGAATGCAAATGAAAAAAGGATGATTAAACTTACTCCTCACGAATGTAAGGAACTGCAAATGAAGAGTCCACGTCTTTGGTGGCCGAATGGATATGGAGAACAATATTTATATAAAGCATCTTTGAGCCTGATATCACCCAATAAAGATACTCTTGATGTCAAAAAAATGCGTATTGGTATTCGTGAGTTGGAATATGAATTGTCTGCGTATGAGGATAACTCTCCTGTGGTGCGGTTGAACTATAATCCAACTGCTGCTTTGCAGGATGGAAAACCCGTTTTTGATGCTGTGAAACGTAAAAAAACGGATAGTAAGGTCCGCTATACGAATTATGATGGAGAGTTTGTCCCCAATTTATTGAAACCGGTTTCTTCACAGGGAATAGAGTTGATAAAGGATTCACTGATGAAAGAATACATGGTTATAAAGGTGAACGGACAACGAATCTATTGTAAAGGAGGTAACTGGGGCATGGATGACGGTATGAAGCGTGTTTCCCGGGAACGATTGGAACCTGCCTTGAAGTTGCATAAGAATATGAATTATAATATGATTCGTAACTGGACGGGTGAGAGTACGGAAGAAGTATTTTATGAGCTTTGCGATGAATACGGAATGTTAGTGATGAATGATTTTTGGCTTTCAACAGACGGATTTAATCTTAATCCATTAGATAATTGCCTGTTCATAAAGAATGTGACTGAAACGGTACGTCGTTTCCGTAATCACCCTTCCATCGCTTTATGGTGTGCACGTAATGAGGGTTTTGCTCCGAATGAACTTGAGTACATGTTGGCCGCTACTTTAGCTAAAGAAGATGGCAGCAGGCATTATACAGGAAATTCCCGTTCATTGAATAGTTCAGGAAGCGGACCTTGGCGTTATCAGTTTGATGCAGGCTGGTACTACCGTTCTTTAGCTGGAGGATTTCGTTCGGAAGTGGGTACTCCTTCTCTGCCTACGGCTGAAACTGTTCGTGAGTTTATGGCGGAAGAGGATACATGGCCCATTAGTGATGTTTGGTATTACCATGACTGGCATAATCATAGATATGGTAGTAAGACTTTTAGTGAGCTTTATAAGGAAGGGGTGGATCGTAAACTAGGACGTTCTGATAACTTGGATGATTTCTGCAAGAAAGCACAATTGATTAATTACGAAAGCCATCGGGCCATTTTTGAAGCATGGAACAGTAAGATGTGGAATGATGCTTCCGGGGTATTATTGTGGATGAGCCATCCTGCATGGCCCAGTATGGTTTGGCAGAACTACAGTTCGAATGGGGAAACAGCTGGTGCTTATTATGGCGCGCAAAAAGCATGTCGTCCTCTTCATATTCAGATGAGCCTTAATAGTCAACATAAAGTGGATATTATTAATACTACACTGAAAGAATATCGAGATTTGAAGGTAGGAGTTACTGTTTATGATAAAGTAGGCAAAAAAATACGCTCTTTACAACATAAGGTAGGACAAGTGACAGCCAATGCGCTGACTTCTGTAACACAGTTGGATGATATAAAAGGACTTCCTGATTTCTGCTGGGTAAAGTTGGTGTTGACAACTAATAACGGAAAGTTGCTGGATGATAATGTTTATTGGCTCAATCAGAAGGAATGGGACGGAAAGGTCTTGGCTAATTTACCAGTTTCTTCGGTAAATGTTTCGGTGAAGAACTTCACGAAAAAGACTAATCATTATGAAGGCAGGCTTATTGTGAAAAATCCGGGACAATACTTGGCCGCTGCAATAGCATTGACATTAAGGGATGCAAAAACTGATGCGGCTGTTCGTCCGGCTTATTTTGATGATGGATACTTTTATCTGATGCCAGGAGAATCTAAAGAAGTTTGTTTTCAGGTAGATTGTAAGGAGGGAGTTGATAAACTGCTTTTGCGGGTAGATGGATATAATGTTGAACTGAAAGATATATTGTTGAATAGATAAAGAAAAATATTATGAGTAAGAAATTCTTGATTTTGTTATTTTTGATTCCTTTTCAATTGATGTTTGCTCAGAAAAGTTTACTGAAGGACTTTCCTGAAGGATATACCCCAGAAGAGATAGGCAAACGAATAGCATATCGCTTTTTAACAGAAAAACACGCGCTTCATGTTGGTAAATGGATTGGCTATCCAGAAACCTTCTATTGGAGTGGCGCCTTGCGATATGCTGATGGAGCGAAAGACAAGGAGCTTATTCAACGTTTACAAGAAAAGTTTGATTTCTTGTTTACCGAAGAGAAGATTTTACAACCTATTATGAATCATGTTGATTTGAATATGTTCGGTAGTCTTCCTCTCGAATTCTATTTGGTGACGAAGGATCTGAAATATCGTTATTTAGGTTTGCCTTATGCCGATTCGCAGTGGGAGCTTCCGAGAAATGTGAAACCGCATGAAAAGGAATGGGCGGAAAAAGGTTATTCTTGGCAAACACGTTTATGGATTGATGATATGTATATGATTACCATTGTACAGACACGTGCCTATAAAGTAACGAAGGATAAGAAATATATTGACCGTGCTGCTAAGGAGATGGTGATGTACTTGGATGAGTTACAACGTCCGAATGGCCTTTTCTATCATGCCCCGGATGTGCCTTATTATTGGGGGCGTGGAAATGGCTGGATGGCTGCCGGTATGGCGGAGTTGCTTCAGTGCCTGCCTAAAAAACATAAAGATCGTGCACGCATTATGGAAGGCTATCTCAAAATGATGGAGAGCCTTAAAAAGTATCAGAATCCGGAAGGACTTTGGAATCAATTGATTGACAAGTCTGATTGTTGGACTGAAACTTCTGGTTCAGCAATGTTCACTTTTGCCTTTATTAAGGGGGTTCAAAATGGATGGTTAGATGCAGAAGCTTATGCTCCGGCTACCCGAAAGGCGTGGATGGCTTTAGTGCCATATCTCAATGAAAAAAATCAGGTGGGCAATGTCTGTGTAGGAACGAATAAAAAGAATAGCAAACAGTACTATTATGACCGTCCGCGTCGCACTGGTGATTTTCATGGACAGGGACCTTATTTGTGGTGTGCTGCTGCCCTTATGGAAAAATAATCGTTTCTGTATGGAGCTCTAGTTGAGGCTTTGGAGGGGATTTTTGCCAAATTGGATAATTTTTTTTATTTATAGCCCAATTTGTTTTATTCAATGTGGAGGATGTTCTTTAACTTTGCCTTAACAATTTAGTACAAATAGAATCAGGCGGGCTGATTCACATTAATGTTTTATATGAGTTTGAAATATTTACTTTGTGGGATGGCTTTTGTAGCATGTGCTACTATTGCTAGAGCTTTTAATAATGTGCCGGAATCGATTTCTGCATCTATTTTCTTGAAAGTTCCAGGGAATGACGCGAAGCGTTATCCATTGACTTTTCAGAAGTCTCAAAATAATAACGGCACTTATTATTTGGAGAATTCGGAAAAGATGCCGTTGACTGTGTCTCAAAACATAGTAGATGGTGATGATGGGTTACGTATTAGTGTGTCTATTACCGCATTGGAAGATATTTACTTTAATTACAGTCAGCAGGTGGCAACAGATTTCCGTCATAACGATTGCCTATTCTATATGCCGGGGTTCTGGTATCGGCGTAATCTGCGTTCGCCCAAGGAAGCCCCTTCATTTCATACTTCAGACAGTTGGATTGTAAGTGAAGACAGGTTAAGCGCGCCTCTCACCGGGATTTTCTGTGAGAAGAAACAACGTTTTATGACTGTCAACAGACTGGATAAATTTGTAAATAGCACGTTGGCTACCCATCGTGAAGGTGAGATTATTCTCTCGGATAAAACTTCTTTGGGATATACCGGATTTGAAAATAAGGATGGGGTTGCTACTCTTTCTTTCGGTTTTCCTTATCGGGAGGCTCCTAAAAGTTATATCCGTAAATTGACATTAGCTCCGGCTGTAACGGCTTATCAGCATCTTAAAAAAGGAGAGACGATTTTGTTGACTTGGCAAATTACTGAAGGTGAAGCTAAGGATTACTCTGATTTTGTGCGCCATACTTGGGAATATTGTTATGATACATATTTGCCTAAACCTGTAGATACTCCCTATTCAATTGAATATATGAAGCAGACTCTTAGCCAATTCTTTGTAAGTAGTTTTGTAGATAAATATCCGTTGGTATATAATTCGGGTATACATCTTAGAACAGATGCGTGTACAAGTAATGGGCAGGCGGAAGTCGGTTTTATAGGGCGTGTTCTTCTGAATGCATTCAATGCCTGGGAATATGGTTGGGAATGTAACCGGGAAGATTTGAAGGCTAACAGCGCCCAAATATTCGACAGTTATTTGAAGAATGGTTTCACGGAAGCAGGTTTTCTCAAGGAATCGGTAAATTATGACAAGAACTTTGAGGATCCTGTTCATAGTATCCGTCGTCAATCGGAAGGACTTTATGCAATTTTTCATTTCCTGGCTTATGAAAAAGAAAAAGGTCGTAAGCATCCGGAATGGGAACAGCGATTGAAAAACATGTTGAACATGTTTCTGCAATTGCAAAATGCTGATGGTAGTTTTCCACGAAAGTTTCGTGATGACTTTTCGATTGTAGATAAAAGCGGAGGAAGTACTCCTTCGGCTACATTACCTTTAGTCATGGGATATAAATACTTTAAGGATAAACGTTACTTGGATAGTGCTAAGCGGACTGCGGATTATTTGGAGAAAGAACTGATTTCTAAGGCCGATTATTTCTCGTCTACTCTTGATGCGAATTGCGAAGATAAAGAAGCGTCACTTTATGCTGCAACTGCTACCTATTATCTTTCATTAGTTACTAAAGGGGAGGAACATAAGCATTATGCTGATCTGACGAAGCAAGCCGCTTATTTTGCATTATCGTGGTATTATTTGTGGGATGTTCCTTTTGCTCCCGGACAGATGCTGGGTGATATTGGTTTGAAAACACGTGGCTGGGGAAATGTTTCGGTAGAAAATAATCATATTGATGTGTTTGTATTTGAATTTGCCGATGTACTTCGTTGGTTATCGAACGAATATAAAGAATCCCGTTTCTCGAACTTCGCAGAAGTGATTTCAACCTCTATGCGGCAGTTATTGCCTTATGAAGGACACATGTGTGGCATTGCCAAAGTGGGTTACTATCCGGAAGTTGTTCAACATACCAGTTGGGATTACGGGAAGAATGGCAAAGGATATTATAATGACATTTTCGCACCCGGATGGACTGTTGCTTCTTTATGGGAATTATTTACTCCTGGGCGTGCCGAGATTTTTATGGAAAGGTAATATAATAAATTAATTTGTAATGACATCAAGAAGAGATTTTCTTAAAAAAGCTGGGTTGATTTCTGCTGCTTTTGCAGTTCCCGCTCTTAATGTGAATGGAAATACCACACAATCCAAGATACGTTTAAAGAATACCAAGATTGCAGTGGATGATCGGTGGGATGTTATTGTAATTGGTGGAGGACCTGCTGGATTTCTGCGGCCCGGGAGGGAGCTAAAACTTTGCTGATTGAGGCAATGGGACAACTTGGCGGTATGGGAACAGCAGGTATGGTTCCGGCATGGTGTCCGTTTTCTGACGGCGAAAAGATTATTTATCGAGGCTTGGCGGAAAAGATATTCGCGGCATCAAGAAAAGGAGTGCCTCATGAGAGAAAGCAAAAACTGAATTGGGTGAATATAAATCCTGAATATTTGATGCAGGTTTACGATCGGATGGTCGCTGAATCGGGGGCAAAAGTCCTTTTCTTTTCGAGGGTTGCTGCTGTTGAGATGTCAGCTGATGATACGGTAGATGCTATCATCGTAGCAAATAAATCCGGGCTTGTTGCATTCAAAGCAAAAGTCTTTATTGATGCGACGGGAGATGGAGATGTGGCTACCTGGGCAGGTGCTTCATTTAAAAAGGGAGGTGAGGATGGTATACTGCAAAGTTCTACTTTGTGTTTCTCGTTTGCTAATGTCGATAGCTATAACTACAATCTCATAGGTCCTTCATTGCATACGAGTAACAAAAATAGCCCTATCTTTGACGCGATTAAGTCCGGAAAATATCCATTGATAGGCAGACATTTCAATAGTAATCTGATCGGTCCGGATGTGGTACAATTTAATGCAGGACACATTGATAATGTTGATTCGACCGACCCATGGGCTACTACGCGGGCGATGGCTACCGGTAGGCAAATCGCTGAACAATACTTGGAGGCACTGAAAGAACTTCAGCCTAAAACTTTTGGTAGTGCTTTTGTTGTAAAGACTGCCTCCTTGTTGGGGGTTAGAGATAGTCGTCGGATTGAAGGGGATTATACGTTTACTTTCCAAGATTGGCTGGAGCGTAAAACATTTGAAGATGAGATCGGACGTAATTGTTACTATATTGATGTTCATAAACCGGGGCATAAAGAGACGCGTTACAAAAAAGGCGAATCTCATGGAATTCCTTATCGTTGCTTGACTCCTAAAGGTATGAAGAATCTATTGACCGCCGGACGCTGTATTTCTACTGATGAAGAAGCTTTTGGAAGCTTACGAGTGATGCCACCTTGTCTGGTGACTGGTGAAGCTGCCGGAATGGCTGCGGTACATGCTATCAAACAAACAAAGAATGATGTTCATAAGATTGATGTAGGTTTTCTACGCAAAAGATTAAAAGAAGAGGGGCAATATTTCTTATAAATACATTAGGGATGAATTTTATGGGATGTTCCTCTTGACAAATCCTTTTAAATGTTGTATCTTTATAGTCTGGAAAAGAGCTTAAACCTTGTAAATAACAGATAAAAGAATATGAAATTGATGACTTGAATGGTATAATATTATAACAAATCTGGACGTGTTCCCTAATAAATATTGGGAAGGATATACCGGATATAGGCAAAAAGGCTGCAAATTTTATGAAATTTGCAGCCTTTTTGTTGTAAAAGATGGATTTATAAACTCGGAAATCCAATGGCAGAGTTTTTAATAAACTCAGATACCGTTCTTAATAAACTACTCAAAAGTTTATTAAAAACGTACTATTTGTTTATGTGGAAATTTGTTTGTTTTTTTATAAAATCTTAAATTGGCGTTTAGAACATTCTTTGTTGAAGATAACTATACTTTACAATTTGAAAAGTAATCAAACGAAACAACAGCTTTCCTGTTGGCTAAATTTATACATGAAGTTCCAGAACGAACCGTGTTCCTTTCGTATAATTCGTATCCAGTGTCAGGCTTCCGTTCATCTTGGCAGCAATTAGTGAACAGATCGGTAATCCTAGTCCATCTCCTGTAGTCAGGTCTTTCACTTCTGTGAAAGGTTTGAAGAGATTTTCCTGTTGCTCTGCCGGAATTCCAGTTCCTGTATCCGTAACGATGAATTGGTGCGTGTGCGCTCCCCGTTTCTTGAATTCGAGACTGATACGACCCTGATCGGTGTAGAAAGCGGCATTTTTCAGTAAATAGAGAAGAATGCGTTCCAATTGTTCCTTGTTTGTCTTTACCTGAAGTTTTGGTGCATTGACTGAAGATGTGACATCCTGTTTTATGTATTCTTTAACTTTATCCATCACATTCTCACAGAAAGTTCCCACGTTGATTTCACTTAGTTCATAAAACTCGGTTAATGAGTTTTCCAAAGATGACAGTTCTTGAATGTCATCACTGAATTTCTTCAAAGCTGCGACTTGTCCCTGCATTTGGGCCGCTTCTTGAGGAGCCTTTTGTGACAGTTCTTCGGCTGAAGTAGCCAGCGTATTCAGGGTAGGCTCCATTTGCGAAGATATATTCTGTATGAATTTGGTTTTTAGTTCATTATGTTCATTGGCAATTTTTACACTTTTCTTTAATTTACGATTGTTGGCGATGAATCGTAGCAATATCACAGCCAGTATTGCCAGGCCGGCTACCAATATGACTGCCAGCACACAGAGACCTATGATTATATATTGCTTGGCAGATAGTGAGTCGTCCTTTTCCTGTATGGTCAGTTGGCTTTCGTCATATTTTCTCTTCAGTACATTTAGTTCGTCTTGTGCGGTTAATGCTTTTACCGAGTCTGTCCAGACAATGAAACTTTCGTAAGTGCGTTCCATCAGTGGAGCATTATTGCCTTTTCGTGCAATATTGATAAGATTCTTGTAGCAATCGCTCACTTTGGCGTAGTCCTTCTTTTCCTTATATTGGTTGATAAGTTTGCGGAAACAGGCATCGCCTTGTGTACTTTGGTTGAAAGTATAGTAATAATTGGCTTTTGTATACAACAGTACCTCCGTTAGGGAGTCATTCTTTGCAAGATTAGCCATTTCTTCCAGTTTGTCCAACTGAATCTTTGCTTGTGCGGGATTTTTCAGTGCGGTGTACATCTGCAATCGTTCCTTGTTTATAAGGAAACGCAGGTCATAAAAGACTTTCTTTTTATTCTGTTCTCCGGTCCATAGAAGCTGCTCCATGTCACGGCAAAGCTCGAATCCCTCTTTGTAAAAGTTCTCTCTGACGTATAAAGCATTAGCCTGAACGCCACATTCTATTGCTTGTGGATAGTTTTCGCGGCTTGCAAATGCTTCGTATGCTTTTTTGAATAAGTAACGTGCTTTGATGTAATCTTTTTGATTAAGACTGCTTTGTGCTTGTTTTTTTAGTTCTGTGGCTCTGTCTTGGGGAGTTTGCGCATAAGCCATTATGCTCAAACAAAATATCATTAAAAGACTTGTTATCGACGTTTTCATATTTATTGCATATTTGTTTGTCACAAATGTAAAACAAATATATGAAAAAAGATAGTGTTATCGATGAAATAATTCTATTCTGTTTCTATTCATTATTATTATCCTGCCCAGTTCTCTCTGTCGAGATTCCGATAGCTGATGGCTTCTGCCAAATGACTAGGAAGTATTTGTTCTACTCCTTCCAAATCAGCGATTGTACGGGCAACTTTTAAAATCCGGTCATAGGCTCGGGCAGACAAATTGAATCGTTCCATTGCGTTTTTTAGCAATGCGAGTCCTTTCTCATTCGGTTGAGCATACATTGCAAGCAATTTGCTGTTCATTTGTGCATTGCAATAAATTCCGGCATATTCGGTGTATCGTCTTTCCTGCAGTTGACGGGCTTTTATCACTCGTTGCCGGATGATATTGCTCGGTTCTCCCTGCCTTTGATCGGAAATCTTATCAAAAGGTACAGGAACGATCTCTATTTGAATATCAATCCGGTCTAATAATGGACCGGATATCTTATTCAAGTACTTTTGGACTTGCCCGGGACTGCATACACACGCTTTTGTCGGATGGTTATAATATCCGCAGGGACATGGATTCATGGATGCGATCAGCATCAGATTGGCCGGATAACTGATAGTGCTTTTGATGCGGGAAATGGTGATTTGACGGTCCTCCAATGGTTGGCGCAATACTTCTAGCACTCCTCGGTTGAATTCCGGTAACTCGCTATTCTTAAAATACTTGCACCATTGTAGAAACTTTCTTATCTTTGCGAGAGGTAAAGACTATTATCTGTGCTATTATATTGCATTATAGATAGTTAGCTAATAGTCTTGATTGCAATAATATTAAATGTAACAGATATGAGAGCTGCATTTTTGATTAGGTGCTCAACTAAGAAGCAAGACTATGAGCGACAGGTAAATGACCTAACTAGACTGGCTAAGAAGTTTGGTTATACGTCAAGTGATAATATGATATTTGGTGAGCATATCACTGGTAAAGATGATGCAAGTAAGAGAGATAGGCAGTCTATTCAACGTCTAAAAGATGCTGCTATTAATAAGGAATTTGATGTCGTTTTAGTGTCGGAAGTTAGCCGAATGAGTCGTGACCCTATGTCG
>OGER01001768.1_pt1 | contig 15021 bp, 8 predicted proteins | sample 1570691 | NCBI WGS metagenome assembly OGER01 (sample SAMEA2582143, study PRJEB24529) | metagenome | biome: Human gut stool | place: China | collected 2011
ACCCCCACACCCTGACCTGCTTCTCCTTCTCCAAGAGCCTGAGCCTGCCCGGCGAACGTCTGGGCTATGTGGCCGTCCGGCCCGGCTGCGAGGGCGAAGACGTGCTGGTGGACATGATGGCCCAGATCTCCCGCTTCACCGGCCACAACTGCCCGCCCAGCATCATCCAGAAAGCCACTGCCGAGTGCCTCGACGTCACCAGCGATCTGTCCGTCTACGAGACGAACATGAACCTGCTGTACGATAAGCTCACCGAGCTGGGCTTTGAGGTGGAGCGCCCCGGCGGCACATTTTATATCTTCCCGAAGGCGCTGGAAGAGGACGCCAACGCCTTCTGCCGCAAGGCCCGGGAGTTCGATCTGCTGCTGGTCCCCAGCGACACCTTCGGCGTCAAGGGCTATGTCCGCTTTGCCTACTGCATCGACACCGAGAAGGTGAAGCGCAGCCTGCCCGCACTGGAAAAGCTGGCCGCAGCCTATAAAACCTCTCAGTCTCGCTGACGCTCGCCGGCTCTTCTAAAAGGAGAGCCAAATCCGACTGGCTTATGAAAAAGAGGTACTAAAATGCATCCGCTCCCCGAATATCCCCGCCCGAGCATGCGCCGGGACAGCTACGTCAACCTGAACGGCCCGTGGGACTACGCCATCACCCAGAGCTCGGAGTTCCCGGCAAAGTGGGACGGCGCTATCCTCGTACCCTATTCGCCCGAAGCAAAAGCCTCCGGCGTGGGCCGGACGCTGCAGCCCGGCCAGTGGCTCCACTACCACCGTACCTTCACGCCCCCGGCGGGCGAGGGCGGGCGCGTCCTGCTCCACTTCGGGGCTGTGGACTACGCCTGCGCGGTGGAGGTCAATGGCCGTCTGGCCGGGGGACACCGGGGCGGCTACTGGCCCTTTACGCTGGACATCACCGATCTGCTCCGCCCGCAGGGCCGCAACACCCTCTGGGTGGCCGTGCAGGACCCCACCGGCACCGGAACGCAGGCGAGGGGAAAGCAGACTCTCCGGCCCGGCGGGATGTTCTACCCGGCCCAGAGCGGCATCTGGCAGACGGTCTGGCTGGAGCGGGTGCCGGAAAATCACATTGATACGCTGACTGTCACCCCGGACTACGACGCCCGGACGGTGACGGTGAAAGCCCACACTGCAAAGCCCGGCGGCGCGGTGAACCTCTGGGCCGTGGTGCGGGCCGGCGGCGTGACCATCGCCGAGGACTGGGGCAGCGACGAGGCCGACCGGGACGGCGAAGTGACCCTGAACATCGCCGAAGAGCATTTCTTCCCGTGGAGCCCCGACAGCCCCTTCCTCTATGATTTGACGGTCGGCACGACCCAGGGCGAAGAAAAGGACTTCGACACCGTCCACAGCTATTTCGCCCTCCGCAAGTGGGAGTGCAAAGAGGATGCAAAGGGCATCCGGCGGTTTTTCCTCAATGACAAGCCCATCCTGCTCAACGGCCTGCTGGACCAGGGCTATTGGCCCGATGGCCTCTACACCCCGCCCTCCGACGCCGCCGTGGAGCACGAACTGCACACCGTGCGGGAGCTGGGCTTCAACCTGCTGCGCAAGCACGCCAAAATCGAGCCGGAGCGCTGGTACTACCACTGCGATAAGCTGGGCATCATCGTCTGGCAGGACATGGTCAACGGCGGCGGGGCCTACCCGATGTGGTACGTCACCTACCTGACCAACGCCTTACAGCCCCTGATGCGCCGCGCCCCGGACGGGAAGCTGCTGTGGGGCTTTCTGGGCCGGGGCAGCGCCCACAGCCGGGAGGAGTACGCCCGGGAGCTGGCCGACACGGTAGCCGCGCTGGGTCGGCACCCCTGCATCGGGTGCTGGGTGCCGTTCAACGAGGGGTGGGGGCAGTTCGACGCGCGGAAAGCCACCGAGACCCTCCGCGCCCTCGACCCGTCCCGTCCGGTGGACGAGGCCAGCGGCTGGTTCGACCGGGGCGGGGGAGATGTGCATTCCCTCCACAACTACTTCTATCCGCTCCGCATCCGCCCGAAGGTGCGCACGGTGGCCCTCAGCGAGTACGGCGGCATTGCATGGCCCATGCCCGGCCATGAGCCGCCCCGGAAGACCTACGGCTACGGCACGGCCAGAAGCCGGGCAGAGCTGACCGAGCGCTACCGTGATTTGCAGCGCAAGACGGTGCTCCCGCAGCTGAAAAAGGGCCTGTCGGCGCTGGTGTACACCCAGCTGACCGACGTGGAGGACGAGGTGAACGGCCTGTTCACCTATGACCGCACGGCCATCAAACCCGATGCCGCCGCCGTCCGCGCCGTCAACGAGGCGCTGGAAGCGGAGTTTGAAAAGGCAGTAAAAGAATGAACGGGCTCTCGGCCATTTGTCCCTGTGCAGGCAGAGCATTTTGCTGTTTTTCACAGCTCCTGATTGGCTAAAATGTCGAAAATAATACCATATATTGACAATCCTGTAAAAATGCACTATACTGAACCCATCGAGGCAGACCACGAAGTCCTTGTATATGAAAATGTTCAGGATAACAGCATGTTTGCGATATGCAATTCAACGCTGCCGCTGTTGCGTTAAAAAGTTGAATTGCTATAAAACAGGTATTACAGGCACACGGCCTGTAATGATAAACATTATATGTTCGCGCATGTAGTGATTTATCTCACATAGTCTAGGGGCGAGGTTCCGCAAGGGACCTCGCCCTTGGGCTTTTTACAGGTGCTGGGCTATTGACATTGGAGAGCGATTCCTCTATAATCGAGGTGCAGACCAGTCGAAGAGGTATGGACTGGAAAATTATGGGAACTAAAAATGCAAAAACTACCCATTCTGAGATGCTCTAAAAGGCGAAAATAACGCCGAAATATAAGAAAAATGATGCATCTGCATTGTTTTCGAGAGAATGGATAAAAACGTCGGATTGCATCAGAATGCGTTAGAAAATGTCGGGCCGCCCGCCACAGCCTGAGAAGGCCGGAGCGGGTGGTCCGTTTTTATCTTTTGTATCCTTGTGCTTGACAATCCGCGCACGGCTGTCTATAATAAAGATAAGGAAAGGCGCTATCCGTGCAAACGGCTAGCTCCTCACCAGTCAAGCATTACAAAAGTAATGACCGCCACCGAGTTGGGGAACTGTGGGCGGTCATTTCTTTTTGTGCTTTTTCCTTTTGCTGCCATAAGAATTATCCTTTTTCCGGTCGTCCATCAGATGTACAACACTTACGAGAAGTGCCAACAGTGCGATGATCGTCTGGAAAAGCAATAGAATTTCCGATGTAGTCATAAGGCATCCCTCCCTTCGCCGTGAGCGTCGGGAGCGGAACTCCAAAAAGTTGCCCTCCCGCGCTTGCTTTGCTCCGAAGAGCAAGACAGCGAGACCGGTGAGGAGCAATAGCCGCCTGCGTTTGGTTGGACAGCGCCTTTCTGCTAAGAGGATACCATAAAAGCCGACAAAAAGCAACGCCGCGCGATGCATATCCGCGCGGCGCTGGAAGCGGGATTTGAAAAGCAGTATAATAACAGAAAAGCTCCGGGAATCAACAGATCCCCGGAGCTTTTGTATTATTCTTTAGAAAAATTACTGTTTGTTCTTGATTTTGGAAGCCGGCATCTTCTTCATGGCGGCAGAATCCAGAGCGTGGGGCAGCTGGGCGCCATAGGACTGAAGGCTGTCCTGCAGCTCGCCGCTCTTCATGTCGGAGAGGGCCTGTGCGCGGAGGCTGTCCAGCGTGTCAGCGTCCAGCGGGTCGAGACGGACGAGCATCATCAGCGCATAGCTGGAATACTGCACGGCGGCGGCCTCGCCGGGCTTGAGGGCGCGGACGGCGTCGGCGGTGCCTTCCTCGGAGAAGGTGGAATCGATGTTGCCAGAACCCAGCAGAGCAGTGGAGAGGGAAGAAGCGTCGGAAGAGGGCTCACCGTCCAGCACAGCGTAGATGTCGGGCAGGGCAGCGGCAACGGCGGCGCTGAAAGCGGAGGTCTGGGCGCTGGCCCCATCGGGGATGGCCGCGTTGCAGCTCTCGGCGGCGGTCTGAGCCAGCTCGAGCATCTGGGCGCTCTGGGCGTCATCGGCAAAAGCGAAGGTGCTGGTGTTGTAGAGCGGCACGACCACATAGCGGATGTAGACCATCTCGTCCTCGAGGTGGCTGGTCAGCTCTGCGTCGGAGACGGGGGTCTCGCCGTCGATGCCGTAGCACATCTCGAGCAGGTCGTTGCTCTTGATGAGGATGCGCTCGAACCGCTTGAGGGTGTCGAGGCCGATGCCGTTGGCCTTGTAGAGGTCGCCGTTCTGCTCCATCAGCTGGGAGGCGTAGCTGTCGGCCTGGGTCTCCTCGTCGAGGGTCAGAACGCCGCCCAGCTCATCGAAACGGGTCTCGATGGCGGCGTAGGACTCGAGGTTCTCGAGGGTCTTCTGGGCCACATAGTCGCTGACCACGGCGGTCTCGCCGGTGGCGTCATCGACGGTGATGGTGGCCTTGAGGAAGCTGGACACCTTGGTGGCGTCCTGGTCGTCGGAAGCGAGGTCGGCGGCGGTCTGGTAGGCATCGAACTGGGCCAGCAGATAGAGGCCGGAAGAGATGTCCACGTCACCGATGGTGCCTACGGAATCCGGGGTGGAGAGGCTGCAGCCCACGAGGCCGACGGCCAGAGCGAGGGCACAGACGAGCGCGATGAGTTTCTTCTTCATAAGTGTACTCCTAGTGAAATTTATTTTTTGCCGGTGTTTTCTTCCGGCGGGGCAGCAAGGATGTCGGCCATCGCCTTGAGGATGCTTTGCAGCAGTTCCAGCGGCTTTTCGTCGGGTTGGAGAGTCACCGAGAGGTAGGGCTTGGTGCCGGCTCCTGCCGTCACCCGGCCATTGAAAGCGATGAGCAGGCCGCGTATCATGGCCACGTCCAGCGTCTCCACCTGTAACAGCAGGGTATCCTTCTTCTGGGTGACTTCGTAGACGCCCACGGCGGCAGCCTGAACCCGCACCAGCGAGACGTTCACGAGGTCGCTGACGGAGGGCGGCGGGTCGCCGTAGCGGTCGATGAGTTCGTCCAGCACGTCGGCGGCGTCCTCGGGGGTCTGGATGGCGGCAATGCGCTTGTAGGCCTCGATGCGGCCCGGGCCGTCGGCGATATACTTCTCCGGGATGAAGGCGTCCACCCGCAGGTCCACGAGGCATTCGCTCTTGTCCCGCTGGATGGGCTCGCCCTTGGCCCGGGCGATGGCCTGACCCAGCATCTTGACATAGAGATCATAGCCCACGGCCTCCATGTGGCCGTGCTGGCTGTGGCCCAGCAGACTGCCTGCGCCGCGAATTTGTAAGTCGCGCATGGCGATGCGGAAGCCGGAGCCGAAGGCTGTGAACTCCCGGATGGCGGAAAGCCGCTTCTGGGCGATGTCGGTGAGGGTCTTGTCCCGCCGGAAGGTGAAATAGGCGTAGGCTTTCCGGCCCGAGCGGCCTACGCGGCCCCGGATCTGGTACAGCTGGGCCAGACCCATCCGGTCGGCGTCCTCGATGATGAGGGTGTTGCAGTTGCGCACGTCAATGCCCGTCTCGATGAGGGTGGTGCAGACGAGGATGTCGATCTCGCCGTTCAGCAGATGCTGCCAGACAGGGTTCAGCTCTTCCTCGGTCATCTTGCCGTGGGCGATGCCCACCCGCGCCCCGGGTACCATCTGGCTGACATGGGCGGCGCAGGACTCGATGTTGTCCACCCGGTTGTGCAGATAGTAGACCTGACCGCCCCGGGCCAGCTCCTTTTTCATGGCTTCGGCGAGGATGACGTCATTGTACTCGAGCACGAATGTCTCCACCGGCTGGCGCTCGATGGGCGGCTGCTCGATGGTGGAGAGGTCGCGGATGCCGCTCATGGCCATGTTCAGGGTGCGGGGGATGGGGGTGGCCGAGAGGGTCAGCATGTCCACGCCGATGAAGTTCTCTTTCAGCTTCTCCTTGTGCTTGACGCCGAAACGCTGCTCCTCGTCGATGATGACAAGGCCCAGGTCGTGGAACCGGACGTCCTTGGAGAGGAGGCGGTGGGTGCCGATGACGATGTCCACGCTGCCGGCCTGCAGGCCCCGCAGGGTCTCTTTCTGCTGCTTGGCGGTGCGGAAGCGGGAGAGCAGCCCGACTTTCACCGGGAACGCCTCCATGCGGGAGATGATGCTGTTGTAGTGCTGCCACGCCAGCAGGGTGGTGGGGGCCAGAATGGCGCACTGCTTGCCGCCCATGACGCACTTGAAGGCCGCGCGGAAGGCGACCTCTGTTTTGCCGACGCCCACGTCGCCGCAGAGCAGACGGTCCATGGGCCAGCCCTTTTCCATGTCCTTCTTGATCTCGGCGGTGGCGGTGAGCTGGTCGTCCGTCTCGTCGTACTCGAAGCGGGACTCGAAATCGCTCTGCCACTCGCCGTCGGCGGGGAAGGCGTAGCCTGTGGCCTGACGGCGGCGGGCGTAGAGCTCGATGAGCTCCTGGGCCATCTCTTCGGTGGCCTTTTTGACCTTGGCGCGGGTGCGCTGCCACTCGGTGCCGCCCAGCTTTGCAAGCTTCACCTTTTCCTCGTCGCCGGGGGCGGTGTAGCGGCTCAGCAGATCGAGCTGAGTCACCGGCACATACAGCACGTCGGAGCCGGAATACTGGATCTTCAGGTAATCTTTTATCGCGCCCTGCACCTCGAGACGCTGGATGCCCGCATACATACCGATGCCGTGGCTCTGGTGAACCACATAGTCGCCGGGCTTGATGTCCGATAGGCTGGACAGGGCGTTTTTGTTCTTCTTGCGCTTTTTGTTCTCGGCGGCCTCGTCGTCCAGACCGTGACGCCGGGACGAGATGACCGCCACGCGGGCGAACGGGAAGGTGCAGCCCGCCGTGAGGTGGCCGGGCAGTACCTGAACCAGACCTTTCGAGGGCCGGACGTCCCGGCTCATGCTGACGGCATAGCCCTTGTCAGCCAAATCGCGGGTGAGGGCCGCTGCGCCCTTGGGTGTGCCGGCGAAAAGGGCCACGGCGTACCCCTGCTGGACCAGCGGGTCGAGGTCTTCCCGCAGGGAAGCGAGGTCGCCGCCCCAGTTGGGAGCTGCGAAGGCCTCGGCGTTGATGAGGTCTTTCAGTTTGAATTCGTTCATGCCCCGCAGGAAGTTCTCGCAGAGCAGGGTACTCTGGTCCTGCGCCGCAATGACGAGGTCGTCCATCGTCTGGTAGAGCACATCGAGACCGGGGCAGATGACGCCCTCCTCGAGCAGGCCGGTCAGCTCTTCGCTGCGGCGGAACTCGGTGGCCTTCTGGGCGTCCCGGATGCCGCCCACCTCGTCGAGGATGAAGATGGGGCTGCTCAGGTGGTCCAGCAATGTGGCGGGCGTCTCGTACCGCAGACCGTAGTATTTGTCCATAGCCTCGGGCATGACGCCGCTGTCCAGCTGGGCGAGGTCGGACTCCATGGCCTTTTCGAGGGCGGTGCGGCGCTTGCCGCGGGCTTTCTTCTGGGCGGCGCGGAGGGCCTCCGCCGTGTCGGCGGTGCTGCCGAACAGCACCTCACGGGCGGGGGAAAGATAGATTTTTTCCAGCGCACTGTCCCGCCGCTGGGTCAGCAGGTCGAAGGAGGCGAGAGAGTCTATCTCGTCGTCCCAGTACTCCACACGGGCGGGCTGGCGCATATCGGGGGCGTAGATGTCCACGATGTCGCCCCGGACGCTGAACTGTCCCGGGCCGTCCACCTGACTGCGCCGCACGTATCCGGCGGCAAAGAGCCGTTCCACCAACGCCTCGCGGTTGTAGACCATGCCAGGCTTGAGGGTGAGGGTGTTTTTCTGGAATTCGTCCTGCGGCACAGTGTATTGGAGCAGGGCTTCGGCGGGGACGCAGACGGCGTTCAGCCGTCCGCCCGCCAGTGCGCCCAGCACCGACAGACGCCGGTACTCGTACTCGCGGCCCGCGCCCTCGACGGGGCGGAGCATGAAGTCCCGGGGCGGGAACACCGCCGCCGAGAGCCCCAGCGTCTTGAGGTCGTCGGCAAAATGGGTGGCCTCGGCCTCGCCGGGCGTGACGACGCAGAGGATGCGGCCCGTGTCCTTCTGGAGCGCGGCGTAGAGCAATGCCCGGCCTGCCGGAGGCAGGCCGAACAGCGCCGCCGGGCCGGGGGAGGCGAGGCTGGCCGCTGTCTTCTGGTATTCAGGGGTGTTTTTCAGGAGCGCTTCGTACATGGTGGACCTCCTTTCAGCCCTCTCAGTCATCGCTGCGCGATGCCAGCTCCCCCAAAGGGGGAGCCACTGGCGTGTCGGTCAGGCTTGCGCTGGATGAGAGAGGTTTCTTTTGTCGGAAGCGATAGTGCCCTGTTGTCTGGGGGAGGTGCCTGTTCAGATGCCGCTGCCCGTGTAAGCGAGGCCCGGCCTTTTGCGTATGCGCGGGCTTTCGGCGGGCAGCGTGAAGTGGCCCGGCCTGCCAAGGGCTCCCCCTCTGGGGGAGCTGGCGCGTCAGCGCCTGAGAGGGATTACCCGTTATACTTGCTCTGCGCCAGACCCAGCTTGCCGTCCATGATGAGCTTTGCGGCGGCTGCGATGTCGGGGCAGCGGTCGGCGAGGGCCTTGGCGTCGTCGGGCGGGAACTTTCCCAGCACCCAGTCGGCCAAATCGTAGTCCGGGCGGGGCTTTGCGCCCACGCCGATGCGGATGCGGGGGAAGTTCTCGCCGCCGAGGCGGGCGATGATGCTCTTGAGGCCGTTGTGGCCGCCCGCAGAGCCGGAGGGCCGGATGCGCAGCTTGCCGGGGTCCTGGGTGATGTCGTCGCACAGGACGATGACGTGGTCGGCAGGGATCTTGAAGAAGCCCGCCAGCGGGCCGATGGAGTCGCCCGAGAGGTTCATATAAGTCAGGGGCTTCAGGAGCACGACCTTGTGGCCGTCCACCTCGCCCTGCCCCCACAGGCCCTGAAACTTGGTCTTGGAGACGGAGATGCCCCACTTGCCGGCCAGATAGTCCAGCGCGGCAAAGCCTGTGTTGTGACGGGTGCCGTCGTATTTCGGCTCCGGATTGCCGAGGCCGGCAATGAGCCAGATGTCATTGGTGTTCATATGATATATTCTGCCTTTTTTACGTTGGATCTGTTTTCGAACAATATGTTATTATAACATACGCGCGCGCAAAAAGATACACAAAAAGCAAATAAATATCCCCCGGCTCCGCCGGGGGATATTTATTTATGCCCGAGGGAAGCACCCGCCGGGGCAGGGAGGAAGTTTGCCGTATTTTATTGCATATTGCCGCCAAATAGAGGATTTTAAGCCCGAAATTTCGCCGTCTTTCCCTATTGCCAAAACTGTAGGGGGGGTATAATAAAAAGTGTAAAAACCACAAAAACGTAAAAAAGAAAGGAGATCACAAGGTTGACTTTTTGAAATTATCGGTTGTTCCCGCTGCGACTATTTTTTTGACGGAATTGATGAGATGAGCGATTAACTAATCTATTTATGACGGGAAGGTTTTATGCAGTTAAATGTAACAACTGACTATGCAATCAGGATGACACTATTTCTTGCAATCCTTGGAACGCCTATGGGGAGTGAGGATATCAGCAAGCAGATGGGAATCCCGAAACAAATGATTGCTCAGATCGCAAAGCCTCTGCGCGATGCGGGGATCATTGCGACAAAGCGCGGCGTTGGCGGAGGCTTTAGTTTAAACCGAAAACCGGAAGACATCAGTTTGGCTGATATATTCAATGCGGTGGAAGGAACTACCAGGATCAACCGTTGCTTGGAAGAAGATTGCTTCTGCTCGCGGCATGCAACGGAGACATGCCCGGTCAGAAAGTTCTATAAGGAGGTGCAGACATTTATGGATGAAGCGTTTTCCGGTAAGACAATTGCGTCTTTGATATAGGCTGCTGTGTATGCAGCATGAGATACTGAAACAGAATAGTGTAAAAACCACAAAAAACGTAAAAAAGAGAGAAGATTACTACGATAAAGAGAGGAGATTACTACGATGAAGAAGAACAACGCATTCCGCCGGGCAGCAGCTCTGATGGCAGCGTTGAGCATCACGGTGTCTCTGGCGGCTCCGGCCTTTGCAGGGACCTACTATATCGACAACGGCGATATTACCGTCACCAAAAATGCGGATGGAAGCCAGACCGTCGAACAGAACGGAACGAGCAACAATGACAGTGATGAGATCATCATCACCACCACTGGTGCGGCTATCACCACGCTGGAGAGCGACCTGGAAGGCCCCGCAGCAGAGGATTCCGGCTTTGGCCCTGTAGTGGAGGACAACTACCAGCCGGCCCAGCCGGAGGACGCTGAGAAGCCGGAAGGCGCAGACCAGCCGGAGAGCGCCGAGGAACCGAAAAGCGCAGACCGGCAGGAGAGTGCAGACCAGCAGGCAGCCCCGGCTGCTGCCCCCGCAGGCTCTACTCCGGTGAACCCAAAGGATGATGGCTTTTGGGGCAACACCATTACGGTGATCAACAACTTTGTCGATAAGGCGCTGAACCTCACCCTGAAAGACGTAAAGATCGATGTGAGCGACACCGGAGGTGACAACTTTGAGTTTGAGGATGATCAAAGAGGAAAGGCTGCCCTGAGTGTTCAGGGAAAGGGCAATGTGGAGATCGAGCTGGACGGCAATAACGAGCTGAAAAGCGGCGCTTCCAGGGCGGGCCTTGAAAAAACCTCCACAGGCAAGCTGACCCTGAAGGACGATAATAAAGAAGCCGGCAGCCTGACGGCCACCGGCGGGGCTTCTGCTGCCGGCATCGGCGGCGACTGGAAGGGCAGCGGCGAAAACATCACCATCACCGGCGGCACGGTGGACGCTACCGGTGGCTACGGTAGTGCTGGCATCGGCGGCGGTAAAGAAGGCAAGGGCGAAAACATCACCATCACCGGCGGCACGGTGAACGCTACCAGCAACGATGGTGCCGGCATCGGCGGCGGTCTCCTTGGCAGCGGCGAAAACATCGCCATCACCGGCGGCACGGTGAACGCTACCGGCACCGATGGTGCCGGCATCGGCGGCGGTAACGGCGGCGTCGGCAAAAACATCACCATCACCGGCGGCACGGTGACAGCTGCCGGTGGCTTCGGTAACGCTGGCATCGGCGGCGGCAACGGCAGCGACGGCGAAAACATCACCATCACCGGCGGCAGCGTGACCGCTACCGGTGGCGAATTTGCTGCTGGCATCGGCGGCAGTAACGGCGGCAGCGGCAACAACATCACCATTACCGGCGGTACAGTGACCGCTACCGGTGGCGACAAAGGTGCCGGCATCGGCGGCGGTGATGAGGGCGGCGGCGGCAACAACATCACCATCAAGGGCGGCACAGTGACCGCTACCGGCGGTGGCAACCGTGGCAACGGTGGTGCCGGCATCGGCGGCGGCAGCGGCGGCAGCCTCGAAAACATCACCATCACCGGCGGCAGCGTGACCGCTACCGGTGGCGACTATGCCGCTGGCATCGGCGGCGGCAGCGTCAGCTTTTGGGGCGGTAACGTCGGCAGCGGCAAAAACATCACCATCACCGGCGGCAGCGTGACCGCTACCGGTGGCTACGGTGGTGGTGCTGGCATCGGCGGCGGTGAGAACGGCAACGGCGAAGACATCACCATCAACGGCGGCAAGGTAAACGCTTCCGGTGCCTACGGTGGTGCCGGCATCGGCGGCGGTGTCAATGGCATCGGCAGCAAGGTCACCGTGAGCGGAGCCGCTCAGGTGACGGCGACGGCGACCGGCAGCGGCCCTGACTGGTCCGGTGTCGGCACCGGTGCTACCATCGGTAACGGCGGCAGTAAGACGCCGGATGGACCTGTCGACGGCAAGGAGATCCAGGCAGACATCAGCGGCCTGACCACCGGCTACATCCACCACATCATCTACAACCCGGACCTGGACTCGGACGGCAAACCGGACGGCATCCTGAAGGAGTGGTGGGAGTTTGCGCTCCCCAAGCCCATCCCGGACGGGGAGAGCCTGGATCTCCATGTGGAGACGCTGAAGGGCGCCCCCCTGCCTTTTAACACCCGGCAGCAGGGCAGCACCCTGCGGGTGACGACCGACAATCTGTCCGCCCGGCTCCACGGCACCCGGCAGGCGCTGGAGACCCTGCGGGAGCAGGGGGTGGAGCAGATCCAGTTTGTTACCACCCTCAAAACGACCACCCTGTCGGTGGAAGACCTGCTGGCAGAGGGGGGCAGCTGGTTTGCCCTGGAGCACGACGGCCTTGGGAGTCGGCGGCTGAGCGCAGCTCAGGCCGAGAGCCTGAAGTGCTGGAGGCACTAAAAAATACAGACCCCTTACAGGGGCCGCCTTGGGGAATCACCCGGGGCGGCCTCTTTTTTGTAATTCGTAAAACCACTCGCTAGGCGAGTGGTTTTCATTATACAAAAAGCCGCCGTGCGTGCGGCACGGCGGCGTGGGGAGCGGGGGTCAGCCCTGCTCCTGTTCCAGTTTCTGCTTCTTTATAATGTACGCCTCCATTTTCGGCTCAGCCCAGCCGTCGAGGTTGGTCTGACGCTCCCGGGCGATGCCAAGAGCCTGCGGGGGGACGTCCTTGGTGATGGTGCTGCCGGCGGCGGTGTAGGCCCCGTCGCCGATGGTGACGGGGGCGACAAGGTTGGTGTTGCAGCCGATGAAGCAGTAGTCGCCGATCTGAGTGCGGAACTTGTCCTTGCCGTCGTAGTTGCAGGTGACGGTGCCGCAGCCGAAGTTGCAGTACTTGCCCACATCGCTGTCGCCGATGTAGGTCAGGTGGCTGACGGTATTGCCCCGGGCGAAGTTGGAGTTCTTCGTCTCGACATAAGCGCCCAGATGCACGCCGCAGCCGGTGACGGTGTTGATGCGCACATGGGTGAAGGGACCGATGTTGTTGTGGGGGCCGAGGTGGCTGCTGTAGACCTGGCTGGCGTTGACGGTGGTGCCTTCGTCCACGGTGCTGTCCTCGATGAGGGTGTTGGGGCCGATGACGCAGCCTGCGCCGATGGTGGTCTTGCCGCGCAGGATGGTGCCTGCGAGGATGACGGCTCCCGGGGCAATGACCACTTCGGAGCCGATCTCCACATTGCGGCTGCGGATGTCCACGCCGTTTGCGATGTGGCGCAGCAGCACCTCTTCGCGCTGGGCCTCGGCAGCGTCGAGCTTTGCCTTTGCGGCAGCCAGTGCGGATGCATCAATGTTCTGCATAGAGAAAAACCTCCTCCAAAACCGCCTCTCGCAGAAGCTGTGCAGACCCCTGCGGAAGAGGAGATGTTGTATCCAAGATAGAAGAAATTCGGAAAGACGGAAGACAAACAAGAACGGCACCGAGTTTAATGGATAGAAAGTTGTATCCAACTGCCCAAAAACGGCATCAGAACTCGAAAATCCTCTTCAAATCTTTCCCATTTTATATTACCCAAAAAGTGAGTAAAATGCAAGGGTTTGCACAAAAAATATCAAACAAATTCGGTGATTTGCCCGATGGAATAGACGTGAAATTCTGGTATAATGGTTTAGCATTCACAGAGAAATGTTTATCGTATGACAAGACAGAGCATCGATAAGACCGCCGGAGCATCGCGCCGGGGGCCATCATTTGGGAGGTAAACACGCATGAGCAAAAAGTATCTGTACTACTTCAGCGAAGGCAACGATGCCTTTGGCGGCGACAAGGTCACCATGAAGAACATTCTGGGCGGCAAGGGCGCTGGTCTGGCTGAGATGACTGCAGCCGGTATGCCGGTGCCGCAGGGCTTCACCATCACCACCGAGGCCTGCACCCAGTATTACGCAGACGGCCGTCAGATCAACGACGAGATCACCGCTGACATCTTCGAGCACGTCAAGGGCCTCGAGAAGATCACCGGCAAGACCTTCGGCGACAACGAGAACCCGCTGCTGGTCTCCGTCCGTTCCGGCGCACGTCAGTCCATGCCCGGCATGATGGACACCATCCTGAACCTCGGCCTGAACGATGAGGCTGTCGAGGGTCTGGCCAAGAAGACCAATAACGCCCGTTTCGCATACGACTGCTACCGCCGCTTCGTGCAGATGTTCGCCGACGTCGTCATGATGGTCCCGAAGAGCCTGTTCGAGGTCGAGATCGATAAGATGAAGGAAGCCAAGGGCGTCAAGAACGACGTTGACCTGACTGCTGACGACCTGAAGGAACTGGTCGGCACCTTCAAGAAGATCTACGAGGACAACGAGGGCAAGCCCTTCCCCCAGGACCCCAAGGACCAGCTCATCGAGGCTGTCAAGGCCGTCTTCCGCAGCTGGGACAACCCCCGCGCAAACGTCTATCGTAAGATGAACGAGATCCCCTACGAGTGGGGTACCGCTGTCAACGTCCAGCAGATGGCTTTCGGTAACTCCGGCGACCGCTCCGGCACCGGCGTTGCATTCACCCGTGACCCCGCCACCGGCGCTAAGAAGCTGATGGGCGAGTACCTCATCAATGCACAGGGCGAGGACGTCGTTGCTGGTGTCCGCACCCCGTCTCCCATCAGCCACCTGCACGAGCAGATGCCTGAGGTCTACGACCAGTTCGTTGAGATCGCTACCCGTCTGGAGAACTACTTCCGCGATATGCAGGATATGGAGTTCACCATTGAGGACGGCCACCTGTATATGCTGCAGACCCGTAACGGCAAGCGTACCGCTCAGGCTGCTCTGCAGATCGCATGTGACCTGGTGGACGAGGGCATGATCACCGAGCAGGAGGCTGTCCTGCGCGTGGAGCCCAAGCAGCTGGATACCCTGCTGCATCCCCAGTTCGACGCAGCTGCCCTGAAGGCTGCTGAGGTCGTCGGCAAGGGTCTGGCAGCTTCTCCCGGTTCTGCCTGCGGCCAGATCGTCTTCACCGCCGAAGAGGCTGAGGAGATGGTCAAGTCCGGCAAGATGAAGAAGGTCGTTCTGGTCCGTCTGGAGACCTCTCCCGAGGACATCGTCGGCATGCAGGTGTCTCAGGGCATCCTGACCGTCCGCGGCGGCATGACCAGCCACGCAGCCGTTGTTGCTCGTGGTATGGGTACCTGCTGTGTCTCCGGCTGCGGCAACGACAACGACGTGAAGA
>OGER01001786.1_pt1 | contig 14949 bp, 16 predicted proteins | sample 1570691 | NCBI WGS metagenome assembly OGER01 (sample SAMEA2582143, study PRJEB24529) | metagenome | biome: Human gut stool | place: China | collected 2011
TCCTTTATGTTCTTTCTCCTTGCTGCATGCAGCAAGGAGAAAGAACATAAAGGATTTGGATAAGCCGGTCATTGAAACCGATAGCGAGGCGTTACCGCAGAACTTTCAGGTATATGTGAAAGGAGAAGAAATCCCTTTCATATATACTTTTACTGACAATATGGGTCTGGGCAGCTATAATATCGAGATACATCACAACTTCGACCACCATACCCATAGTACCGATGCCGGAGATTGTCCGCTGGAGGAGAAGAAGAAACTCGTAAAGCCCTGGGTATATAATCAGGATTTTCAGATTCCAGAAAGCGCATCGACCTATAATGCCAAAGTGTATATTCCTATTCCGGAAGATGTTGATACGGGGGATTATCATTTTATGATCCGGGTGACCGACAAGGCCGGCTGGCAACAACTGAAAGCGGTAAGTATAAAGATCATAGAAAAGAATTATTAGAAAAATAATAAATCATGAAACGTTCATCACTTTATCCAATAAGTTGTGATATCGGATATATTTATCAGGCTTGTGTTCCAATATTTCTGTCTTATAAAATCGTTGGCTGTAGAAGGAAATCCTCCTCTCTGTGTTTACAATCATAACAGATAGCGATATGGATATTGTTTTTAGTTTTATATTATCAATGTTTTGGTTTTATATTTATTTCCCTCTTTTTTCATATTTGGATTCTTGTTTTACTTTTGCCTTAAAGAAATAATGCTTTTAGCATGAATATTTTAAATATATGGAAAAGCTATTTTTATTGAACGATTTATATTACGATCCCCTTGCCTTATCCAGATTCAGTCAATTCAGATGCCTTTATTTAGGCAAGGGAGAGACTGTTCAGAACCTGAATGACTCCCATGAATTTCAAGTCTGTTTCGTGTTGAAGGGAACATTATGTTTTTTTAGGGACGAGATTAAGTCTATGTCACAGGTCGTAATGGAAAATGAGCTGTTCTTTATCAGTTGTCTGCACAAATGTAAAGTCAGGGCAATAGATGACGTGCAGCTCGTCGTTCATGCATGCAACATTGTAGCCCCTTATTTTCATGATAAGGTAATAAAATATCTGCAGAATATAGTGCTTGAGAAAGTCAAGCCTGTGGAGGTTCTTCCTGTTTATCCGTTAATGCGTTCCTTTCTTGACCTACTGGTTGATTATATGAAGCAAGGTATGGAAATCCCGGAACTGCATCGGGCTAAGGAATATGAACTTTTTTCATTATTCAAGGCCTGCTACTCAAAACATGAAATAGCATCCTTCTTTCGTGATGCCTTGTCAAATGAATTGCGTTTCTTCGTATCTGTTATGACTCATTACAAAAGCTGTAGGACAGCCAAAGATTTGGCGGCTTTGTGTGGATATAATGACACCATGTTCAATTTATTATTCAGAAAATGTTTTTCTGGAGAAACCCCATACCAATGGCTGCAAAAACGGACTTCCTACGAGATCAAGCTTAAACTGATGGAAAATATTCTGCCTGTCAAGCAAATAATGCTGGAATATCATTTTAAGACATTTTCTCATTTTACCACTTTCTGCAAAAGAAATATCGGGGCTACTCCCAATGAAATACGCAGAAAAATGGCCATTGTCGAGGAAGCGCCTTTCTCATGATTTCCCGTATCTGTCGTTTTTAATAAAAATAATAATATTCTAAAACTTATGAACACCATGTTGGATTAAAGGATAAAAAGCGAATACTGCCGTACTTTTTGTGCGGGCCTGTATTCTGCATCATTTGGAATATAACAAAACTCTAATTTAATTTATTAATGTATGAAAAAGATTCTTTTCTATTTCTTGTTAAGTACAAGCACATTGAGTGCTTATTGTCAAACCCTGCTTGAGGGAAACAATTTTTTCGATAATTGGTCTGTTGGATTAAAGGGCGGAACAGTTACTCCGCTTGCCCACAGCGCTTTTTTTAAGAATATGCGTCCTGCCGTTGGAGTGGACCTGACCAAACAGTTGACTCCCGCATTCGGACTTGGGGTCGAAGGTATGGGATATATTAATACGAGTAACAGCAGGACTGCTTTTGACGCATCCAATATCAGTCTGTTGGGAAAGTTCAATCTTATGAATCTGCTGGGTGGATATCATGGAGTTCCCCGTACTTTTGAGATGGAGACGGTTTTGGGAGCCGGTTGGCTACATTATTATGAAAACGGAAAAGGTGATATAAATTCTTGGAGCACGAAAATAGGCTTGAACTTCAACTTTAATTTAGGTTCGGAAAAGAAATGGACGTTGGCATTGCAACCTGCATTGGTGTATGACATGGAAGGAGACTTCAACGAGCACCGGAGCCGTTTCAACGCCAATAATGCCGCCGTAGAAATTACTGCCGGTATTGTTTACCATTTCAAGAACAGTAACGGCAAGCATTATTTTACAATGACCAAGCCTTATGATCAGGCGGAAATAGACGGTTTAAACCGGAGTATTAATGAGCTGCGTATGGAGGTAGATTCTAAAAAACAGGATTTGAATTCTGCAAATCAAAAACTTGCGCGGCTCAACCAGATGCTGGAAGAGTGTCAGAAGCGGGAACCACAGGTTCAGACTGTTGTAGAAACAGCCAAAACGTTAGAATCTGTAGTCACATTCAGACAAGGAAAATCATCCATTGATGCATCCCAGTTGCCCAATGTGGAGCGAATTGCAACTTACCTGAATAAGCACAGCAATGCCAAAGTCGTTGTGAAAGGATACGCGTCTCCCGAAGGCAGCATAGAAGTCAATGAACGGATAGCCCAAGCGCGCGCCAATGCCGTCATGAATTTATTAGTCAAAAAATACCGCATCAGTGCGGACCGCATTACTGCGAAAGGACAAGGCATAGGCAATATGTTCTCGGAAGCAGACTGGAATCGTGTTAGCATCTGTACCATCGAGGAAGGAGAATAAAAATTATCAATAAATATTGCAATAGTTTCGCGTTACTTCCAATAACGTGAAACTATTGTATAAAAGCCCCTGAATATGAATAAAATATTGCAGTCGATACTTACAGGCCTTATCCTTGTCTTATCCTCATGTCAATCTTCCCAATCGTCATACGACGGAACTTATGAAGGCATATTGCCTGCGTCCGATTGTCCGGGCATCTATGTCTTATTGGCCATTGACGGAGGGCAGTATGAATTGCTGGAGAAATATATCACGCGCCCCGGAACCTTTGTTACTTATGGAAGGGCTGGAAATCTCCCTGGTGACAAGGTCCTTTTGGATAATAAGATGGAACTCAAATCTGATGATGGTCGTTTGTTATATAAAGATACTCCCCTAAAACGGATTTCCTTTCAAACGGAACTTCCGGAGTTCTGTACTTCTCAACTTCTGAAGGAATCTCAAAGCGGGGAAGATGTAACCCTCAAATTATATAAGAAACAAGGAAAACAGTATGCGGAATTCCTTTTCAAAACCAAAAAACATATACTCAAATTAAAGAAAAAAACAGATTTAGTTTCTGAATATGCAGACAAAAACTACTCCTTGAAAGTACCCTCGGAGAATAAACAGTCGTCCGTGTCAGGCGAACTGGTTTTCAATGACGGAACAAATTCTTATACATTTGACCGCCTTACACCTGGTTATTGTATTTATTTGTCGGTAACAAAGACCAATCCAACCTTTTTTGATGTTATATATTATACTGCCGGCGAAAAGCCCTTGGTCAAACTTATATCCACTGCTCCTGAACATTGCTATACTCTTTTCCAGACAGAGGCTTCTGCCAAAACCGCGGAATATTCCGATGGGAAAGTGGAATGGCGAGCAGGAAATCATAAAAATGCAATATTCGTAGTTAACAATAAGGAGTATGAATATAATGAGCAATAAATCATCAGGATTGCAGTCAAGAAAATAAATTATACATCAGGATTCATTTGCTGTCCGCCTCTTTAGCGGATAACAATGAATCCTTGGATGCTAAATGTCAAATGACAGAGTTCAGCTTCACTGCAAACCTGTTTCCTGTCTCTCAATAATGAGTCCCGACAGTTCCGGCCAATTCACTGGCAGTCCCGACGGTTCAAACCTCGTCAGATAAGAATTGGAATGTCCGCCGTTTTGTACATATGGTCAATTATAGCAAAGTCAACACTATCGTTAGTGAAGAAAGCAAACCCAAAAGGCGAAATCCCAATATTGCTATGTTTGGATATCACACGTACCCCCCCCCTCCACACACACAGTTCAAATCCCCTGTTATCGTCAAACCAGAATATTTCGTTGTCGGCGAAATCAAGATACCCATGCGAGGAAAACTCAATGCGGCGTTCCGTGACGAACTGCTGAAAAAGAAAATGGACATAAAGGCATTCATCACTTTCATGGCTGCCATTTCTATGGCTCTGCTGGAAGAAGCCCGTATTCGTAGAGACATACTAGAAGTGTACGAGGTTGTCAAGTCCGTAACCCTGCCGAGATAAGCCGCACGAGCATCATCGCCAAGAAAAAACGAAGCGGAATGTATGCTTAGCAAAAGGCGGTTGGAGAATGGTTGTGCGGATATGCCGAAGATAGAAAGTCTTTTGACGAAATAAAACATCGCCACACACTCAAAGAGGTTGACGATGTTGCAAAGGGAATGTATGGTTGGAGGATTAAACAAGGATAGAGTAGTATTAAGTATTAAATTGAATTAGTGTGAATCCACTCTCACTACCCTGAAACCGACATTGGCATAACTCTGCGAGCCCTTTCTTACATCATCCGCTTTTTCGCTGCGACAATCATCATGTTTGGAATCCCAACTACCGTCCTTGACGATATACAGACCGTTCGCATTCGTCGATAAAGTCCATTCCCAACAGTTGCCCCAGAAATCAATTCCACCCCAAGCTCCTTTGCCTTGGCTATAAGTATCTACTGCTGTCAGTCCGCTTTCTGCACGTCCGGAGTTCATGCTCACATCCTTGCGCATGTGTCCGGCAGCAAGCACCCATTCTTCTTCGGTCGGCAGACGATAACTATGTTGCGGATCTTTCTCCGTAAGCCAGTCGCAATAGGCTTCGGCATCATCAATCGTGATGTTCACAACCGGATAGTTCTCCTGTCCTTTGTCATAGACAAATCCGGCTTTGAAGGTGGCGTATTCGGCATTGCTCACAGGTACATAGCCGATATAAGCGTTCCGAGCCGATGCGCCACGCAACACCATCCAAGCATCCTGCGGGTTCTCGTCCCTGCGAGGATCTATGAAGCGGAGGCACTGTTTCCGTATCTGGATGTCGCGGTTCTCGACCATCTCATTCACGATGCCCTGCATGTGTTCCACCACGTTCCGAGTCTTTACCTTGCGTTCCAGTTCTCGGGGCTTGTTTTTCTTTCTGGCTACAACCTTGTTGTAGCGGATGCCCATCCGTTCCAGCAGAGCCTGCTTGTCGGCTTCCGTCGGCTGTCTCCGGTATCGGGCGATGAGTTTGCGCGTTGCGGCATCCGGCCTCGGGCGGGCGTTCTCGACAAGGGGGCATCCGGTTTGTCGAACTCCAATTCACTCTCCACCAAATCATCGGGGGGTATGAATGTACCCGATTCCACCGTCTGATACACACCGAAGTAATCAGCCACCAACTCGCCCTTGTAGAAGGAGAGCCTGTAACCTCTGTAGAGGTCGCAGGGCAAGGTGGAGATGAAATAGTCCTTTCCGGGCGTGAAGCCGGATTTGCCCGAAGCGCTGAACGTGATGACGCTACCTGTGCCCAGTATTCCTCCCGCTGTAGCTTTTCCGGCCAAAGTATTGCCGTCGACGCCCTTTGTGTATGTCCTGAACGGCTATTGTCTGGAGAATAACCAGACTGTAAGCCGGCGTTACCGGAAACTTGAGGAAGCGTTGCTCCATTGTCTGAACCGTTTTAATGAGAATGTAGCCATTCCCAATCCTTATAAGTCCATCCGGGATTATCTATCGAAGAATCAATAATATCATGCCTGTGAGGACTTCTGAAGAACTGCTGCGGGAATTCGGATGCAGGGAGCATGCCTTTGATGAGACTGGCGGGTTCACATCATTCGGGATTGAGGCATATAAGCGGATGAAAGACTTTTGGTAGCAAGCACTACCCGATGCTGAAACACAGGACCGGACAGAAAAGGCCGTCCCTGATGGACGGCCTGCAACTTGTTCCTCTGAAGCTAGATTTATTATTTTTCCCCGCATGTGCAGCCTAAGGCTTTCCAGAGGGCAGCTGAAAGCGAAGCACCGAGCAACGGGGCGAGAATGAACAGCCACAACTGGCTTAATGCCGTGCCTCCTTCGAACAATGCCGGACCAAAACTGCGGGCGGGGTTTACCGAAGTGCCCGTAACGGGAATACAGACGATATGTACGAGCACCAATGTCAGACCGATAGCCAGCCCCGCGAAGTTTCCGGCACCTTTCTTACTGTCTGTGGAACCAAGGACAACAAGTACGAAAACGAAGGTGAAGACCGTTTCAGCAATAAATGCCTGCAACATCTTCCCTTCACCGAATGCGTTGGCACCTGTGGCTGTCGTCGCACCGTAGCCACCTGTCGAGGTGAGCGCGTAAAGAATGGCCGAACCGATTAGCGCACCGATGAACTGGGCGGCCATATAGCCGGCGGCATCCCGACCGCTCATGCGTTTTGAGAGCCATACGCCCAAGGTGATCGCCGGATTGATATGGCAGCCCGAAATGCCACCAATACAATAGGCCATGCCTACTACCGATAAACCGAACGCAAAAGCTACGGCCAGAATTTCCGCTGGAGAGTCACAGCCCAAAAATACGGCACTACCGCAGCCCATGAGTACGAGGACCATTGTTCCCACCATTTCTGCAAGATATTTTTTCATAATGCTTGGAATTTTATGGACCGAAGTCCTGTTGGCAGAGCAAAAATACGAAAAAAGTTCCTTTTCAGAAACAGGTTTATGGAGATATCTGTAACTGAAAAACATACAATCGACAACTAAAATCTATCTGCCAATTTTCATTTTCATGAAAACGGACAGAAAACGGCAATCTGAAACATAAAGACTTTAAATAATGGAAGAAAAGAGCATATGGCTACACCTTGGAACGACTGTCCATGGCAGTGGTGAGGAAATTTTCAGGATACTGCAGGGGAATGAAAACATCTTGGCGCTACTTCTGGAGAAAGGAAAATATGAAATAGACGGTGAAAGCTATGTCCTGGCTTCCGCCATCGGGGACTACAACAGGGAGAACGGTACGGAACACGATGAGGAGGAGATGAATTTCTACGAGCTCTGCATTGTGCCCCCAAACCTGATGACAAACCTGCCGCCTCATTTCAGGAACAGGTTCGGGATATCGCTGATCGGCTTATCACCTCTATTGTGGATACTGTCAAGCGCCCCGAGGAATGGCTGCCTCATATTGTCTGCGTGGAGGAGGAAGGTGACTATCCGGTATATACGATGTACCGTCTGGAAGATGTGCGGTCTGACAGGACCTGCGTGCTTTATAATCCGGCAACGGGAGAACGTTTTCCCAGACGTAATCTCTATGAAATCAATATTGACTGGCTCTTTACCGTCTAGAACCGTTATTTTGAACTGGGTGGGGAATAAGACATTTCCGGTCAATATATAAGTCTAATTCAATAAGATACATGATGGAAAAAGATACTGTGTATGAGAATATCCGGCAGGATTACCTTGCTCGGCTCCAAGAATACAATGCTCTGGAGAATAATTACAAGGAGAAACGGGAAAAATATGAGGAACAGAAACAGCGTGCCTGGACGCGGTTGGAACGTCTGGAAAAGAAGCGGCTGAAGAACATCTTTCCCCGCTGGACACAGCTGCTGTTCTGTCCCGTACTGGACGAGCTGGAACGTCGCACCCCTGAAATCATGTGGTAGAAATGTGAAGAGCTGCTTACTTTCGGCCTGCGTGCAGAATGTCCTGTTTTAGGGGAAACGGAAACCGGACGTACTGTGGGGATCACTTTCACATGTGACCATAAAGCCTGGCTGTATTACGATACGGAAAAAAAGGTTATTCCGCAGGCTCCATTGGCGAAATGAACGGTTTCGATAATATTACGGCACCCGTGGAGAATATTGATGCGCTCGTAGAACTGGTCCGCTGCCAGGATACACCTTTGGAACATGAATACGACTTCATCGTGGAAAACGCCACGGTCCGGGGACTTGAGACCGCTCTGAAAGCCGGCAATTTCTGAAACAGTATTCAGTCAGTATTCAAACAGTGTTCAAATAGCATTAAACCATATTTGAATGAAACCGGATGACAGGCTTCTTTGGAAAATGATGAAAAAGATGGCCGTCAGGCCGGTGTCCAAAGACGGAAAGTCAGTCTCTATCATACCGGCTGGAAAGGGATTGACATTGAGGGAAGTATGAAAACAGACGACGCCTGTCAGATGGCGGGCACAATCAATACATATAAATAAAATAACGGATATAACGAATGTATGAAGATGAATATTAAGAAACTTACAGAGGATTACCGTAAGCATTTTGAGACTTACGGCCGGCAAATGGAAACGTTTCCGGATGACGGAAAGAAAAGGACGTGGAAAAATATGCTATCCTGTCCGAATTATCTCAAGCAAGTGGTACGTCCTGTTCTGGACACCCTGGCAGAGGTACTCCTGCAATACGGGTTCAAACCCACGACAGACAGTTATGCGATGTACGGGGAATACTACCGTATCAAGGCGGGAGTTATGCTTGTCGGCGGATTCTCAATGAACGGGAATTTCGAGTTGGTGTTTACGCCCCTGTTCCATGGGAGGCCATGTGGTAAAGGTATGGTCGTTTCAGATATGAAACAGCTCTGCGGACTTGTCGAGAATCAGTTCCGGGAAAGGAATGCGGACAGGATGGATAAAAGTCCGTCCGGAACTGACGCCCTATCATAATTTGAATTCTTATTTCGCCGGGAGGGGTACGTTCCATATGCTTACGACATGATATGGAGTCTTTCCAAAAACGCCTGAAAACATTATCCACCAAGTGGAACAAGAGGGTATCATCCTCGACGAGAACCAGGTAGTGGCATTGGAAAAAGCAAAAGAGGAAAAACAAGCTCATGGAGAAATCGAAACCTATTATCCCGGTTTTCTTGTCGCACAAGATACTTATTATGTGGGATATATTAAAGGTGTCGGACACATTTATCTGCAGACTGTCATAGATACTTATTCCAAAATAGGGTTTGCAAAGCTATATGACAGGAAGAATGTGCTTGTAGCTGCTGATATGCTCAACGATAGGGTCATTCCTTTTTTCGAACAACATGACTTGAAGTTGATGCGTATGCTCACTGATAGGAGTACGGAATACTGCGGGAACAGAGAAAACTATGAGTATGAACTGTATTTGGCTGTAGAGGATATAGACCATTCGAAAATCAAGGCAAAAAGTCCGCAGACAAACGGTATCTGTGAACGGTTCAAACTGTACAGAACGAGTTCTATGCCATCGCATTCAGAAAGAAAATCTATGTCACTATAGAACAACTGCAAAATGACCTTGACACATGGATGAACTCTTACAACACGGAAAGAACCCACTCTGGGAAGTACTGTTTCGGGAAACGCCCATGCAGACTTTTATAGAAGGTATAACAGTCGCAAGAAAGTATCAGCTGCAAAATCAGGAAACAATACAACCGAATGAAGCTGATAAAACTTCATTCGGTTGTGAGAGTGAGGAAATGTATGTAACTTCGTAAATGTAATCGGATAGTTTTTTTGTAAGATAGTAGACAAACTGTCATAACAAGTCTTGACTATTACACATAATTAATACCCCCTCTCTGTTAAGTGATTATATTTTCAATCCTTTTCGTTGCTTGTTTTCAACAGGTGTGTTTAGCCCTAACTTTTCTTTAATTTCCTGAAACTTCTTCCTGAACCAATCGAGTATGGGTATTCCGTCAATGCACAGCCTGAATTTTCCTTTCTCCTGCGGGTTCCTCTCCACTGTTGCCGTTGAGTGCTCCGTCCTGAACTTCTCCTTGTACTCCTTTGAATAGAGCCTTCCCTTGAACTCCACGGGTTGCAGGCTGACAATTCGTCTTGTCAGTTCTTCGGTGAAGCCCACTTCCCGGCATTGTTCTGCTATGGGTATCAGTTCCTTTACAATAGGAAAGTAGGTGTCTATCAGTTCCAGCCGATTGTCGTATTCTGCGATTTTCTGCCGGTAGCTCCGGTCAACTCTGTTTATCTCGCTGCTGTGACGGTTTTCCATTTTTGTCTGCTCCCTCTGTTCGGCTTGCACCTGCTTTTGCAGATTCACAATGTTCCGTTTCAAATTTTCATTCTCCTCTTCCAGCCTCTTAACCTTGCTGCCTCCGAAAAGTGAGCTCACCCCGTCCGCTATGGCTGTGGTGGCGTTCACCGCCGCCCCCTTCATTTTCTGCACGTTGATTTCCCCCTTTACCTGCTTCAGCTTTTTCATTGCTTCCTCTTCCAACCCCAGCAGGTTTTCTATGTTCTCTTGCAGGCTGTCCTGCTGCTCCACCAGCTGCTTGTAGTATTGCATGGTGGAAATATGCTTTGCCAATGAGCCGTCCACGCCTCTCTGCAAGCCGTACTTGTTCATGGCTTGGGCATAAGTGTCCTGATAGTGTTTTAGCCTGTGCCTTGCCATTACATCATCTGCGCAGAGTCTCACGTCCTGCGGGTTCTTCTTTCTGTACTTTTTTTTCCCGTTCTGTTCTTCCTGTCCGGCTTTCCTTCGCTCTCCGGTCACTATCGGTATGACTGTGGCGTGTATGTGTGGTGTCTTCTCGTCCATGTGCAGTACTGCCGATACGAGGTTCTGCTCCCCGTATGTTTCCCGGATCCATTTCAGACTGTCGTTACACCAGTCTTCAATCCGTCCTTCCGCTTCCATTTGCTTCATGTCCTTGTTACTTCCGGTAAGGAGTATCCGGATTGCCTTCACCTGATTGGCGCTCACCTTGCGTCTGATGCCTGCCGTTTCTATCCGGTGGGCTATCGCCTGCGTGCGGTTCCTCACCCCTTCGGGAAACTGTACGAGTTCCCGGTTCAGGTGTGTGCGCGTTCTGTCCGCATTCTTCGGGTGAACGGTGCGCTCTATGTGTGCGGACATCCTGCTGTCCGTCCCTTTTGCCTTTTCCAGATGCAAAACTGCATATCCCATAACTGTCAATAATTTCAGGTTAATACTTCCCCTGCCTTGCTTTTATGCCGCATGGCAGACGGGGTTTCCAAAGGGGCGGCGCCCCTATGGCTCGTTGGGGCTTTTTTAGCAATGTGTGCATTGCGTAAAGAAAAAGCCCTAATGAGCTATGGCTTTTTTCAAAGCCTTCCGGTGGCTCTACGGTTACATCCTGATACCTTTGTTTTTCTTTTTCAGTTGCTCTGCCTGCCGTTGTCCTTTCTCCGGCTCCGGTCTCTGCTGCTGATGTTCGGTTTGTCCGTTTTGCTTACTCCGCAGGAAGTCGTTCAGGTCGTTGTAGCCTCCGTATATGTGCGACGCGTCCCGGACGCGCAGCCCGTATTCCTCCCGCAGTTCCTGAACAGCTTCCATTCCCGCTTTGTCGTTGTCGAGGAAACAGTGGATGCGCCCGTAACCGCCCAATGGTCGGATTGCCTTGGAGAGGTTGGAAGTCGAGTTCAGTACGATGTAGTCCTGCCCGTCAAGTTCGGGACGGTCGGGACACCTTTCCAGCCGCAGGGTGAGGAAAGAGAGGTAGTCCATGAATCCCTCGAAGATGTAGCATGCCTCCTTCGGCTCCGATTGTCGTATATGGGTGATGTCCTTCGGTGCTATGCATCCCTTGAAATGCTTGTTGCGTATCTCGTATCCTCCCGAACGGTTGGGGAAGCCTATAGCATAGTATGGGGTTTCCCCGGTCAGATAGCGGACCTCCCTGCATTCTCTTTTTGCCAATTCCGTATTTATTCCCCTTTGCCGCAGGTAGGCATACAGGGCGGGAGAGGAGAGCGGTACTACCTCCAACTGCCGGAAACTCGGCTTTGACAAGGGTTGCTTGCCAAAAGAGAAAGAGATCGGGCGCACGTTTTGTGCCTGCTCCTTTATCCTTTCCAAGAGGTAGGGCAGACTGTCGGATGCGTATAGCTCCTGTGCCAGTGCGATGATATTACCACCTTTGCCTGCGCCAAAATCATACCATAGGTTGCGTTCGGTGTTCACCTTGAAGGAGGGTTCCTGTTCGTCCCTGAACGGTGAGTTGTACCATAGACTACCACCCTGTTGCCTTACCGGACTGTATCCAAGACTGTGCAGATATTCCTCTATGCATATCTGCTTCGCTTCATTCATGTTCATCATATTTCTGTTTTAAGTAGATATTGTTTTTGGGTTTTTCGCCCGTACCCTTTCATGTGTTACGGGCTGCATCCGCTTTACTTTACTTTGCTATATATATGCCCCCAGACTAAAGTAAAGCGGTTTCCGGTCTGTGCCGTCATGGTGGAGGCCGGGTATGAGACCATACCCTTTTCCGTACTGTCATACCGTTGTTCTTGTCAGGTGTGAATATTATTTTTTCTTTTCGCCCGTATCTTTTTGTATATTACGGGCTATATCCACTTTACTTTACTTCCGTATATATATGGTACGGGACTAAAGTAAAGTGGTTCCCATACAATACCGCTAATAGTGAAAATCGGTTTTGAAGGTGTATTTCCTGCCGTTCTCCTGTACTATCATCCGTTTGTTTTTCAGTACTGTAATGAGGTCTGTCAGCCTGTTTCCCCCAAGCATGACACCGACAGAGGCGTAGGTTTTCCTCAATTCTTCCGCAAGCTCCTTGTAGCCGTATTCATCTTTGAGTGTGAATGCTGCTTCCAGTGCGATGCGGTGCTGCTTCTCTGTGATGTCCTTGTAGGGGTCGAACTTCTCCCTTTTCCCTTTTCCCGGATCCTTGTGTTTGAACAGGTATTCGTCCTGCAGTTCGGGCAATGCCTCCTCGTTGATGCGGAATGCGAACGGTTCGAAGTTCATCGCCCTGATATGTGCTGCCTTGACCGTACTGATGTCGGGGTCCTTCTCGTCCTTCTCCACTTGCAGCACTGTTTCGGCCTTGTTGCTAAGCTCCGTTCCGATGTGTCCCCTTGCGTTCTCGTCCCCCTTGTTCTGATGCAGTATGGTGTGTATGTGTATGTGTCTTTCCCCCGTCCATGTCATCAGCAGGGAGATTACCTTCGTGGACTCGCTGGGACTGTTGATGTCGTACACCATATCCCGTATTCCGTCAATGACTACCAGCCCTACATTTTCGGTGCGGTAAATAGCCTCCCTCACGATTGCTATTCGTTCCTCGGGCGTGTACTTCCTTAGGACAAGGAATTCAAGGTCTTTATGGTTCCTGCCTGTCGGCAGTCCCGCCATGCGCAATATTCTTTTTGCCACTTTCGCACAGTGGTAGGAACTTTGTTCGGTATCCACATAGAGTATTTTCCTCCTGTTTTCGGGCAGTTCCGCCGTGTAGCTTAGCACTGTCCCGTTTTTCAGTGCAGCCGCCACGATTGCGGAAACATTGAACGTTTTCTTGCTCTTTGCTTTTCCGATTGATGCGCTGAAGTTCCCCAGCGTGCCTATGACGGAACCGTGTACTTTCAGTATTTCGGGTGCCCTCTCGTAGTCTTCCGAAAGGTCGAGCCGTGAGGCTTGCCACAGTATCACCGCCGCTTCGGGCGTGACTTCTTTTCTTTCTCTGTACTCCATGTCCGTACCTCCTTATCTGCGTCCCCCGCTTTTGTGTCCTGCCAGTTCGAGTGCCATGTCCGCATCTACGATGATTTTGCGTCCTATCTGCGTAATGGCTCTGTCTATCTTCCCGCTTTTTTTGATGCGGTTTGCTGTGGGCATACTGCACCCGAACAGGCGTGCTATGCCGCCTATCCCGTACACGTATTTCTTTTCCGTATCGGCTGCGGGCTGTGCTGCTCTCGCTTCCCTTTCCTGTAAGGCGTGTCGGTTCAGTAATATGAATTCTTCTCCCGTCATCTGCCATACGGGCTTTGATAAAAGTTCTCTGATTTCCATGTTGGAATGAATTTAACGTTTGTACTGTAAGCCCTGCGCACGGGCTTTTTTGTTTCGTTCGAACAGTGCAAAGTTAATCCCGGATACGGGTGGTAAGGATGTGGATAGCGTGAATGGAGTATCACGCTATCTCACTAAATATCAGAAGATAATAAAGAGTGGTGAAAAATATTTCGGGTGGTAAAAGTGGTTGTTTCGTGGAATGTCGTGGCGTATCGCTGACTATCGGAATATTGACTGCATTTCCTTCGCAAATATCTGATTGCTGTCACTGGGTAAATCGGTCCGGGGTACGGGTGCCTTGTATTTGGACTTGTAATATTTTATATCTATCTCCAGCAGTTTCATGATTTCCTCCTTCCACTTTTCTCTGTCGGGTTTGGAAAGTGTTTCTCCCATGAGAAATATCAGGTAGCATACACGTGCCTTTTCATCCTTTCTCACCTTTAATCTGCTCGCGCACGGTTGCAAGTTCATGTTGGCGTAGAAGTCCAGTTCATTGATCTCCTCGAACTGCTCTCCGTTGCATGTCTCGTGAATGGCCGACAGGAGTTTCATGGGGAAATAGACCGGGCTTTTTTTTGATATGGTGTCGGATGCGGAACTTTCTTTTTCTTCCTCTCCTTTTTTCTTTTGGCCGGTCATGTATTTATCAAGAATTGCCAGCAGCGATCCGTCCAGCCTGTATATGTCTCCGCAGTGGTTTTTCAGGTATTGCAGGGCTTCCTGCCTTGCCTGTTTCTTCTTTGCGTATAGTTCATCCAGTTTGGCTTTCTCCCTGTCGTATTCCTGCTTGCACCGTTCGTACCTCTTTTCCAAAAGCTCCTCTTCCTGACGGTCGTGTTCCCTGAAGCCGACTGCCTCCAAAGAGCCGTTAGCTTCCATAAGTTCCCGGTAATATTCGTTTGTGATTTGCATTTGTCTTT
>OGER01001797.1_pt1 | contig 14880 bp, 9 predicted proteins | sample 1570691 | NCBI WGS metagenome assembly OGER01 (sample SAMEA2582143, study PRJEB24529) | metagenome | biome: Human gut stool | place: China | collected 2011
AGTTTCAGGAACCAAAAACAATAAAATGCCAAATAATGCAGCCGGAACCGCTTCTGAACCAAACATATATCTCCAACCATCGGAAACAAGCACTTCATCCGGCATACCATCTTTAATCATATAATTGACAAAATAGACTACCAACATGCCAAAAATAATAGCAAACTGATTACAGGAAACCAATTTACCACGAATTTCGGAAGGGGCAATTTCGGCAATGTACATCGGACAAACAGCAGAGGCAAGTCCTACACCGATTCCCCCGATGATACGATAAAAGTTAAAAGCAAGGATCAATGCAAACGAAGTATCTCCTTTAGAGAAAAATAAAAATTCGGGATAATAAGAGCCTAAAGCAGACAGGAAGAACAATAAAGCAGCCAGACGCAACGAATTACGACGTCCTAGCCCCGAAGCAAAATAACCGGAAAAAGCACTGCCAATGACGCAACCTATCAATGCACTGGAAGCAGTCACGCCATGCCAGAAAGCATCTAATCCCAAATGTTTTTGCAGAGCCTGCTCCGCCCCCGAAATAACAGCTGTATCATAACCGAAAAGTAAACCGCCGAGAATGGCTATAAACACCACTCCCATCAGATAGAAATTGTTTTTCTTGTTTTTCATAATAAAAGAATTATAATAGTTTTCGTAATAAATACAATAACAAAGCTGTGCGAAAATAATCATTAATACGTAATTCTATTATAATTCTCCAACCATTTTAAATCTTTTTCACATCAAGGAAAAACAAGATTATTCCGTCTGAACTGTTCTATGTCTTCCTTTTTTAATCCTATCTTATCCAATGACTTAGGAAGATTATGGTCATTAAGATAATAACGCGGACGAATGAGATATTGTCTGTTTGCTACCGATAGGCTATCTGCCCTATAAGGTGTCTGTACCCCTGCCAAATTCAGCATGGTATGAAACACGGAAGCATTTCCCGCCACCGGTTTTTCACGGTTCTGCAATATAGCTTCATGTACTTCCACATTCTTTTCTCTATATGTTTTGGACAACCAAATTAAAAATGGCACATGCAGTTGATAATAAGACGGGACCGGGGATGCGTGTAAAAATAATTTTCGATTATCATCAAAAATATCCTCTCCATGATCCGAAGTATAAAGCATAGCCGAAAAAGAGTTTGTTTTCTGCAATAAAGTGATCAAAGAAGCCAGGAAACCATCTGTATAACGGATGGTATTATCATATGCATTCATCAAATACTCTTTATTCTCATATTTGGCGTCTGTCAGATTATCCGGTTTAAAGACAGACATGGATTCGGGATAACGTTCTTTATAATTAAAATGTGATCCATAGGCATGCAGCACGATGAATAATTTTTGATGACCTGCCTTTAGCTCCTTTTCTACCAGAAACAATAGTTCGTCATCCGAAATATTGGCTCCTTTCGGAGCATCTTTCTTGATAAACTTCCAATCATCTGCCTCCATCCCCAAAAAATCAATAAAAGAATGGTTAGGAAGCTGGTTCGAAAAAAAGGCAGTATGAAATCCTGCTTCCTTGAAAGCGGTAATGATTCCTTTCTGTCTATAAAGACAGTCATAATCCTCAGCCGAAGCTGCCGAAAGCAACATAGGCACACTTTTATGAGTAGTATTAGACTGGGTAAGCACATCCGTGAAAGTTACCACCCCCTCCATTTTATCAAGTAATGGAGTAGTATTCCTTTCATAACCATAAAGTCCGAAATTACAGGCACGGGCCGTTTCCCCTATCACCAAGACATAAACTTCCCGGCTGTTTTCATCATGTGCGGCACTGGCATTAAAAGTAAAATCCCTTGAAGTTTCCGCATATCCGGCTGTTTCGCCCGCACGTTCTGCAGCCAATACTAGATTATAACATACATTAGCCGGATACATTTCGATCTTTACTTGATAATCACGTTGCGTCGCATAGCAGATAACGGTCAATAACGCTCCTGCAACAATGCCTGCCAAGGCATACTTACGTTGAGAACGAATAAAAGAATATTCCAACTGATTACCCCGGGCCCATGAAAAACCTCCCAAGACCAAAGCAGGAATGTAAACAACAAAAACACCAATTACAGCCGGCAGTAAATTATCCAACAGTTCCAGCGCCTCCCCGGAATTAGTAGTTGTCAGATTCAGGAACATATCTACTGCAATGATAGAACGCCCGAACAGGTATAGCAATACCAGTTGGAATGCCGCAAAGAAAACAAACGGAAATAAGATCCAAATAGTCTTTCCAGGTTTACGCCCCAATGTCATAATCAACCAATAAACCGATACCGGCAGAATGACATTACAAATACGTGCCCAAAGTGTCATTTGCTGTTCTGTAAAAAACAATGCCACATTGGGAATGGCCAAGACAACGATGAACAGAACGAACAACCGTTGTGGCTCACAACACCACTGAATAAATTCTTTAAAATGCTTCATTTATATTAAAGATAAAACCAGACTGTCCATTTTTTCCAAATCCATAGTCCAGACGAACATTTACATTCTTTTTAAACTCCCAACGATAACCTATTCCATAATTAGGCAACACTCTGTCCATGCACAAAGCACTGAACTTATTAAATACAGTTCCGGCCCCTATCCAAACTACAACACCATTACGTTTCCATACATGCTGACGCAATTCCACCTGCCCCTCTATTTTATGCTTGTCACGATAGCGCCCTTCGTAATAACCACGCATGGAATACGAGTTTCCCAACAACGCCATCATGGCCCATGACGGATTACCGAAATTAAAAGTACCGCGTAATTCTCCTGCCAACAATCCTCCTTTCCATACAGGATGATAATAACTGGTACGCAAATCCGTAGTACTGAATGCATAATCGTTTCCTAAAAACTTAGGACGGAAACACTGGGTAATATTCAAATAATATCCCTTATGGGGATTGGTCAACACATCGCGCGAATCATATGCCAAAGAAAGGCCCACTCCATAATTAGCAGTAGTAAGATTCATCCCCTCCAGTAGTTCGGGGCGTTCCATATTCTTACCATGCACATAATCATAAGATGCCATAGGACCTATATATAGATTATCCGCTATCCGAAACAGGAAACTAGCTTTAACTTGTGCTTGCCAGCGATCTAAATCAGATTCATTGGCATCTACCTTACCCATATCGTACCCTATTCCCCAAAACTTGGAAGGAAAGGAATAAAAATAAAGAGTATAATCCAGCCGGTATTTGTCCTGCGGAAAGATATGAGTTCCGCGTATCCCCAACATATAGAAGCCAACAGTGGAAACATCTCCGAATAAAGACACATTGGACGGAGGAAGAAGCATATCATTTCTATCGGTACGATAAAGCCCCGCCGCCACCAGTCCCAGCCCCAGTTTGGTATCCGTACTGTAATGTGGTCCGCCAATAATACTGAAATCAAATTTCTTATGATTCTTATCTTTATTAGCATCATTAAAATAGTCCAGAAACTTTTTGAAAAAAGTCCTTTTCTGTACTGTGCTGTCTTTGTGCTGCGTTGTCGTATCTTCAGGCAAATAAAACAGCCCACCCTCTTGCGTGACTGCCAAAGCCGCATCTGCCATACATATAAAGATTACGATCCAAAATGATATTTTCTTCATTGTAATCTATTCTTTTTTCCACTGTTAAAACAAGCTTTACAGTAAACATAAACTGAATAAAAACAAATAAAGCAGGTCTGGATACAAAGATAGCCAAACCTGCTTTATTGTGACTTTTTTATATAATAAGAATCTGGTCTGAATTTACCTATTTCTGTCCTAAATACCTTATACCGGTTGCTTTTCTGTAATCAGCCAACGCAATCTTCTGCTCATAATAAGATTGGATAAGGTTTGTATATGCCTGTATCCATGTCAGCTGTGCAGAAAGCACATCCAAAATAGTCAACTTACCTTCAGTATAACTAAAAGTGTTCAAATCCAAGTTCTCTTCTGCCAGTTTGCAGTTCTCCTCGGCAATACTTATCTGACGGGTATTCTCGGTCAGACTAGTCCACGCCTTCGCCACTTCTTTGCTTATTTGGTCTTGCTTATCTTGCAATGCATACTGCTTGCTTAATAAAATAGCCTTCTGTGCAGCCGTCGATTTAAAGCGGGCTCCCCAATGGAAAATCGGCAATTTAATAGAGGCATACACATTACTATTAAACATAGTTTCGCCCGAAATGTTCAACATCTGTGTTCCCCATGTCTCTTTAAAACCGATAGAAAGAGAAGGATTGTACTTGGCGGCAGCCAGACTTACCTGTCTTTTCTGATAATCCACATCCAACTGTGAGATAGCATAATCGGGACGCACATTCAAGGCTGTTTCCGCTCCAATAAAGGCAGGCATAGGCAATATGGTAGAAATAGAATCCGTCAAATCCATTTCAGCCAGCGGTTCCAATCCCATCAGCACATTCATATTCTGCAAGGCGACCTGATAAGACTGGTAGCTGCTGGAACGTTGCAATTCAGCCTCTTTCAAACGGGTCTGCATCTGAATGAGATCCGTCTTGCTGATATAGCCATCATCGTACTTATCTTGCAGCACTTTGGTCAACTGCTCAATAATCTGCACATACTGGCACATCGTTTCATACATTTCTTTTTGTGCGGCTGTTCCCCAATAACTGGCTTCAGCAGCATAGATAATATTATCCGTTGTCAAATCCACCGACTTATCCGCCATCTGGGTTTGTATTTGGGAAGCCTTGTAATTGTGATAGATGCTTCCACCGGCATAAATAGGTTGTGATACCCCTACTTCGGCACTGTATGAATCGTGCTCCATAGGAACAGCCATTCCGCCAAAATCCATCTCGTATTTGTTAATACGATACTGATAGCTTCCCGTTGCATCAACAGCCGGGAAGAAAGCGGTTTTTGCCGCTTTCATAGCTTTCTGCATAGCTGTACGTTGTGCCACACTCTGTTTTAAGGTTTGGCTATAATCCAGTACCTTTTGTTCAAAGGTAGAATAATCCACGACAGTCTGAGCCGAAAGTGTACCGGTCATACAAGCCATACCTATAATATAGATCATCTTAGTTTTCATTATCTGTCTGCTCTGATTTTAAAGAAAATACAATAAGTTACCGGAAGAACAAAAATGGTCAGTACCGTCGATACGAACAAACCACCCATAATGGTAGCCGCCATACCTGCAAACATGGCATCGCCCAACAATGGAAGCATACCCAGAATAGTAGTTCCGGAAGCCATGGTCACCGGAACGATACGTGTCTTGGTAGCCTCGACCACGGCAGGCACAGCCCCCTTTCCATCCTTCAACTGAAGTCCGATTTCATCGACCAGCACAATGGCATTCTTGATATTCATACCAATCAATCCCAACAGACCGAGGATGGCAAAGAAGTCCAATGACTTGCCAAACAAGAGCAATCCCCATACCACACCGATAAACACCAGCGGCAACATAAGCATAATCAATACCGGCTTGCGGTAGTTGCTGGGGAAAAGAAACAGCAGAACCACATAAATCAACAGGAAAGTCAGCGGAATATTCTTCGCCAATGCAGCGTTACTTACATCCTGTGTTTCCTGCTCACCGAAATATTTCATTTTATACCCTTCGGGCAACTGCATCTGCTCTTGTACGGCAGTAAGCACCTGTTTAAACGCAGCCATCGTATTGGCTCCACGTTTAGGTTCACATTGCATCATCATACAACGCTCGCGGTTAAAGCGACGGACTACATTATAATCATAACCCAAAGCGAAATTATCGATTACCTGTTCCACTTTCACGGAATTTCCTTTCGTACTGAATACAGGCACACTTTTCACATCATTCAAGTTCATTTTTTCCACATCCTCATCTTTCAGCAGGATAGGCAAGGAAACATCCCCCTCACGATATTCTCCCAAAGGCAAACCATTGGTAGCCGTACGGAATGAGTTGGCAACCTGCTGACGGGTAATCCCCAGGCGTAAACCTTTCTGTTGAGAGAACATCGGTTTCCACACGGGCACCTTATCTCCCCAGTTGGAACGGATATCCGTCACCATATCACACTGGCGGGCTATTTTTTTCGCCCTTTCAACCAATGCGGTCAATGTATCGGGATTTTCACCGATAAAACCGATCTCAATAGCAGCTTCAGGCACCGGAGACAAAGCAAAAAGTGCCGAACGGGTAATGATATTGGGAAAGTTCTGAGTCATGTGCTCATAAAACTGCTGTTCTACTTCGGCTGCATCTTCGGGGTCTTTAGTTTCCACCATCACATTGGCATAGTTAGACTTCGGTCCAAAAGAAGAACTTGCCAAATAGTAACGCAACGGAGTACCACCCAATGTCACCGAATATGATTTAACTTTCTCATGATTCTTCAAGTAATCCTCCACCTTCATCACATCCTGATCTACCGCATGAATACTAAATCCCTCAGGGAATACCAGATCAGCACGGAAATAAGGCTTATTCATTTTCGGGAAAAAACTCTGAGGCATAACAGCCATAATAACCAAAGAAAGCACCAAAGTTACAAAAACCGTGGTCAATGTCACAAAACGGCGTTTAATCAGCAAGGTCAGAAACTTCTCGAATTTATGATAGAGTTTAGTATCATACGGGTCTTTCATCGCACCGCCGGGAACAGCTTCTTTCAAAATAAAATTACCAAAAGTCGTAGTCTGGCACAAAGCCAGAATCCAGCTCAATCCCAGTGATACAGCCAATACAACAAATAGCGGTTTCACAATCTCAGCCACGGATGCCGGTGCCAGATACAAAGGCAGGAAAGAGCAGATAGCAATAAAAGTAGCGCCCAGCAATGCCCATTGCGGCTTGATGGCTCCCTCTATCAATGACTGATAACGTGATTTTCCGCGCTTGATACCTATCTGCGCATTATCTGTCACCACAATGGCATTGTCCACCAGCATCCCCATGGCGATAATAAATGCCGCCAAGGAAGTACGGTTCAATCCTACCCCCCACATCAACATAATAAGCAAAGTACCACCTACCGAGAAAAGTAACGAACTACCTATCAGCATACCGGCACGCGATCCCATCACCACAAAGATAATCAGGATAACAATAACCAATGATTCTATCAAATTCAGGATAAAGCCATTATTCGCCTCATCGGCAATCTTGTCCTCAGGATAAAGCGAGGTCAGTTCAATGCCGATAGGCAACAATTGCTCTATTTCCGCCAACCTTTCGTCCACTGCTTTACCCACAGCTACCACATTATCCTTTGCTCCACTGGCCACACCTATACCGATAGCACGTTTACCATTGACCCGCATCAAGGTTGAAGGCGGATCATAATATCCACGCTCCACTGTTGCAATATCCCCCAAACGGGCTTCCCGTCCGTCCTTGCTGATAATCAACTGGTTTTCTATATCTTCCAGACTGGTATAAGTCCCTTCCGTACGCAAGCGCAACTGATAAATTTCTGTCGCTATATCTCCTGTATTCACCTGTATGTTCTGCTTCTGCAAAATGCCCATAATCGAAGTGGGATCAATACCCAATGCCGAAAGTTTGGAGGTAGATATCTTGACATTGATCACTTCGGTCTGCTCTCCGTATAACATTACTTTCTGTACTCCCTCAATCGGAGTCAACTGAGTACGGATACGCTGTGCCCAGTCACGCAAATCGGTATACGAGAAGCCCTCATCAGCTGTCAAAGCATAATAAATACCATACACATCACCAAAGTCATCATTTACAGTAATGGTAGACGCCCCACTGGGCAACTTGGGTTGTATATTCGCCACTTTACGACGTAATTCGTCCCATTTTACAGGCATATAATCCGGATCAATCGTAGGCTGAAGTTCAATAGAAATCTTAGACAGTCCGAAATAAGATTCCGATTTAATCTGATATACATCTGTCATGGACTGAATTTCACGTTCAATCGGTTCCGTAATCAGTTTCTCCACTTCATGTGGATTCGCTCCCGGATACTGGGTAACCAATACCGCAGTCTTTATCACGAAAGGCGCATCTTCTTTCTTAGGCAGCTTGAAGAAGGAGATTACTCCGCCTATCAACAAAATAGCCAAAAAGAAATAGATAACCTTCCGGTTCTCCAAAGAATATTTTGGAATATTCATGATATGCTCTCTCCTTTTTTATTCTGTTAATATTTTTACTTGCTGGCCATCTACCAGATAAGACGCTCCGGCAGACACAACCTGTTCGCCCGGTTCAATATTTCCGGATACTATCAGGTCGTTACGTCCTACAATAATTCCCTCATCACTGACTTTACGCAGTTCTACTTTCTGTGTAGACGGATTATATATAAATACGATCTTGCTATTCAAGTTATTATCAAACACTACAGCGGACAAAGGCACTGTAATTCCTTCTTTTACCACATCATTCTCAATATTGACAATAACACGGCAAGAAAAGCCCACCGATACCTTATATTTTTTCAAATCAAATTCCGGATCATCAATGTAAAGGAATACAGGAACTCCTGCCCCATCGGGAGAAGCCTCTACATACTCCTTTACTTTTGCCTGAAATAATTTTCCTTTATAGGCATCAAATTCTACGTAAATAGTAGAAGGAGAAGTTACATAAGAAATATTCGTTTCGGGGATAGTGAACTCCACTTGCAATTTAGCCGGATTAATCAAACACACCACTCCTTGTCCTGGCTGTACACGCTGATAGTTTTCAACATATTTTTTTTGGATAAAGCCATCAAATGGAGCGCGTAGCTTGGTGTCATTCAATGTGTTTTGCGCATTTTCAAATGCCGATTTGGCATTGGTATACGAAGCTTGGGTCGTTTCGAACTCTTGCATGGAAATAGCATTCTTGGCCAACAGTTTCTCTGCGCGTTGCATCTGTGATGACGCCTTTTGGAATGAAGCCCTCTTAGCGTCATAATCCAGTTTGTAATCTGTCGGATCAATTTCGGCCACTACCTGTCCTTTCTTCACCCGTTGTCCTTCGAGTACATTCATTGCTACCAGCGGACCGGACATTTTAAATGCCAAGTCACTGAACTGATCAGGCGACACAACACCTGAATACGATTTTTCGATCCTGCTTAACGAGGTCACTTCCGCCAATTTCACGGGACGAGGACCGCGTTCTTGTGCAGGTTGCTGTCCGCAAGAACAGAACACTGCCGCAATCATTGCCATAATAGACAAATTTTTACCTTTCATACTGTTTATCTTCACTATTAGTTTCGCTGCAAAGTTCTTATAATTATTAAAAGCGTACAAGTGCTAACAGTAAGATATATTAGTCTATTTTTAAGCATTTTCTTTGTTATCTGCTCTAACTGCCCTATATTTGTGGTGCATAATCAAAACCTTCTTTATTTTTATGAAGTATATAGATGACATTAACTTATTTAAATCGAATAAGGATTTCGTTGCAGAAATTGACATGACAGGATCATTAGGCCGTATTTACCACTACCCGCAACGAATGGAAGGATGCTTGTTCCTTCTGTGCCTACGAGGTGAATGTGACATAACGATCCATCTGTCTGAACACAAGATACAAAAGAACGACATTGTCACTATTCTGCCAGAAACCTTTGTACATGTTCACCGGCAAAGTCCCGACTGTCGTCTGTACTTGATAGGATTCAACAAAGAGTTGCTGAACGGAATAAATCTCTTCAATTCCACCATGAACTATCTTTCAGCCCTGATTGACACGCCCATTATCCCTCTGCGTCCCGAAATAACCGAGTTGTTTCAAGACTATTTCCGGTTGCTGATAAAAATGAAACGTATGGGAGCCAAGCCCAATAAAGACTTAATCAGCACCATGCTGCTCACTATATTGCACGGTGTAGGCAGCATTCATCAGAACACCAATGTAACCACACGTACTTTCAACCGTGGAGAAGAAATTGTGAAACGCCTGGTCCAATATATCATCAAACATTATACGAAAGAACGGAGTGTAGCTTTTTATGCCGACCTGCTTCATATATCCCCTCAGCACCTCAGTACTACAGTCAATAAGATTACGGGAAAAACTGTTACAGATATCATCGCCAAACTAGTGATAACAGATGCGGAAGCCAAACTAAAATCCACAGACCTTACCATTCAGGAAATAGCCTATTCACTTAATTTCCCAGACATCTCGTTCTTTGGAAAATACTTTAAAAGATATACAGGAATGTCACCGAAACAGTATAGGGAGAGCACATAACAATGCTCATTCCCCATATAATACGGTTTCGGTAATCCATGCAAAAACATTGGCTATCAATTTGGAAGCATCATTATTGATGGTTCCTGCTGTGTTATTAATGTGATTCTCACTAGTCGCCCCTGTACCGGATAAATTACTGCTCATATCTGTATCCCCCCAATATACAATTCTCCTGGAATAATCTATACCCAACACTATTCCCCCACCAGGCCCCATCAAAATAGGAGTTATGCCCTCAGAAGCACTAGTATTCACCTGTATCTCACCATGATATATATCATAATTCCGTAATGCAAAATTCGAAGTGACAGGAGCATTTTTGGTAAAAGGTCCGTCAGTAGTAAAATAATGATTACCAATAGTAGAAGCAGCCAAAGGATAAGGTCCTCCGTTTGATGTAAAATATTTGATGCCACTCTTCCCCGCAAGAATTTCCGCTAACAAATTCTGACTTACATCGGAAGCATCATAAGAGGCGATCAAGACACGATTCTTCTTTGTTTTCAGCCAGTTATGAAGTTTATGAGCATCTTGACCACCAAACTGCGAGGTTGGCACATAATTTATATATACTACATCAAACAGAGAAAAAAGAGCATCTGTCAAATTATTAGCATTAACCCCTACTCCCACCAAATTATAACCGCCACACTCCACTACCCCATCGGGTCCAAAATTAGTTTGATTAGTCAAAATACCACGAAGTCCGGTAGAACGAGCTTCAGCACTACTAGAACCTAAAATATTAGTACCCAAATACCCCAGACCGGAAGTAAATGACATCAAATTGATCGTTTTATAAGCTGCTATATCATACTTCTGCTGTATGCTGACATAAATAGTCCACCGCTGAGCTGTAATCACAAAATGCTGTATACGGTTGCTACCATCTGCCAAATTATTTTGCAAAGCTGTTATCACCAACCGACTTCCATTATCCTCCTTCGTTACTGTAAAATAATCATTAGACAAAGACTGGGCTCCGGTTCCTTGGAGTACACCTGCATCATCTGCCCACTGCAACGTATAATCCAAAAGGTCTGTACTGACACTAATAATTCCCTCAGAGCCGGTTTTATGCTTCAAAACAACTTCACGTGTTGATATTCCGAAATGATGTTCTCCGTCAAAATACATATCCATAGTATCATCATCCCATGCTTGTACCTCCGCCACTATATTAGATGAACGGTTATGGGCTGCATCATCCGGCGTACTCCATCCCGGAGCCGATACCTTCTTTATATTAAATATATATTTATGGTTACGTAAAACTTGCCCAAAAGCATTATGGTTATTATCCGGATCAAAATCCATTCGATAATAACTTGGCGTATTGCTATCAGCATAGTATCCCTCTACCACTATACAAGTAGCTTTATCTACCTGGTCTGCAGGTTCAGGCGACCAAGTTTCGGATAAATAAAGCCGGGCGGAAAAATTATTCCAATTCTCTGAAGAAACAGGAAATATCGAACTGTCCACATTCCTGTCACTACCTTCGGGTACACTTGGAAAAGTTACTTTGCTCACTCCCGTTTCATCCGGAATAACTTGCAGATAATTATTGGCCCGATAAGCTTTTACCCCTGTCATTCTAAAATTAGCCACTTCCGTAGCTGTCACATCCACTCTAGCTATGGAACGTAACATTTTCAATCCTAAAATAGTACCTGTTCCCGTCGGCTTCAAACCTTCCGGCAATTCATATTCTCCAGACATGGGAAAAACAGATGTCAGATAATCAAATTTTCGATTCATTTTCTTCTTTATCATTTCTTCACTATCACCAACGACAGGCTCATCAGCCACTACCACATCGGTGGCATTTGCCAAAATCAATAACTTCATAGGGATATCCGGATTTCAGTAACGCCGTAAAAGTTATGGTAGAAGCAGTGTTGTTGATAGACAACCCCGGCACACGATATTTATATTTACCCTCCTCAAATACCAATATTTGAATCTCATTTATTAAAGTTTCATGATCAATCGTACGAACTATCCCCCTTGTACGGGTATAGGTGACCGCCGGTACAGTTACAGCCAACTCTATCAAAACATTTTCTGTACCTTCATTTTTATCGGGCTTTACGGGTAATTCTGCATTATCTGTACAAGATATACATAAAAAGATGATAACCAATATAGCCATTAATTTACTCATAATTGTTCAAGTTTGTTTTATTTTGAAACAAAAGACAGAGGTTCTTGGTTCTAATCATATTCATTAAAACAATAAGAATATGAAAACAAGTAAAATGTTTATAACCATAGTCACTGCTTTGGCAATGGCTTCGTGCAACAATGACAAAGAGTTCGCCAATCAGCCAGAGCTGGAAATGCAAGTTCCAGAAGCATACGCATCTTTCTCCATCAGTATCCCCCATACTTCGGGAACACGCTCTGTAACCACCCGTTCCACTGAACCAGGAACAGATGCAGAAAATATCGTAAAATCCCTTCATATATTTATTTACGATAAGGAAGCACCTTTCACTTCTACGGTAGCAGAATTCAGCGTTGCCGCAAACACACTCCAACAAGCCCCCGGAAATACTTCCCAATGGATTACCACTCGGCCCGTCAATACCAAAAAAGCGGATAAATATATCTTTGCGGCAGTAAACCTGAATACAGAAATTGTAGATTATATTACCTCTAATGGCTTGAGAGCATTCAATTATAAAGAGTTTACGCAAGAGGTCGGCAAACTGGCAGATCAAACAAACGGGTTCATTATGTTTAATGAAAATTATCCCAATATCACTCCAGCCACAAATTTATATGAAGATAAAGCCGAAGCAGAAAAACATCATATTTCAATACCAGTCAGCCGTGTCACTGCAAAGAGTGCTGTATTCACTTCACCTACTTTTAAAGTAAAAGGAGGAGGATCCATGACAGATTTGAAATTCGGTTGGCGAAACTTAAATAAGAAATTCTATTTTATTCAAGATAGCAGAGATGGAATTGTCAAAGACTATAACTGGAACAGCTATACAGAGCAAGATTTTTCAAGAGGCACAGATGCTATAAGCGTTTACGGAAATGATACTCCTCCCTCTGTCTTCTCTTATGCTCCGGAAAATACGTTTCAATATATATCGGGAACATCAAATGTAAATGAAAGCACTTTTATCAGTATCAGCGGAGTCTTCACTCCTGCCAAAATCGTAACTAGCAAAAATGACTCCCCTACCGGTGAAAGTGATTTTACAATAGAGAATAATACAAGTGGCCCCGGAACAACTTTTTATGTAGTACATACCGCTGATGGGACAGCCAATTACTTTATAGATGGTGCTATTGCAGAAAAATATGCCGAACTTTGTGCAAACAATACTACAGGTATGCCTGCACTCACCGGTGATTATGTGTTGGCAGACAATACCTACACCAATGGCATATGTTATTTTCATGTACAGGTCAACGGTAACGCAACAGCGCCCCAAGCACCTTATAATATATATCGAAATCAATATTTCAAAATTACTGTCAATTCCATACAAGCCCCGGGAAAGCCATCCGATAATTTTGATAATAATCAACCTATCCAGCCTAACACATGGATCAGTGCAGATATAGAAGTCATTCCATGGGAAGTAATAGAGGAAGACCATGATCTATAAATGGGTAATAATTATTCATTAACAAAATGAAAATCAGATTGAAACTGGCATCTCTTGTTCTGTTGTTATTTGTTCTAACCAATTGCATTAAAGAGAATGAATGTTGCTGTTCTCAGGACTATACAGTCCTGGGACTCAAATTCCGCTACGAAACAAACAAAAGCATACATCAGCAAACAGAGTTCCCTCCAAACGCCATGCTGGCTGTTTTTATTTTTGATGACAAAGGAACATTCGTTTCCCAAATAAATGACTCATTAAATCAAGTTAATGACGACTACACCATGAAACTGCCTTTCAAACAAGGCAGCTATCAATTCGTAGCCTGGACAGGTTATGATGAAACCTGTTACCAATTGTCCGCATGCATTCCACAACAGACTGACATACACGATTTCTTTTTATCTCTGAAACGTGAAAAAGACAATCAAACTATCAACCAGCCTAGTCTGCTCTATCATGGAATACATGACATTGTGAAAATCAGAGAAGGAAAAGAAAACATTGTATGGATTGACTTAAAACAAATCACCAACCATATCCAAGTTATCGTCCATAATTTGAATGATAAAAAGAAACATATCATCTATATTGAAGACAACAATGGGAAATATGACTCTTTCTTGCAGTATGCCGATGATGAAAAAATTACTTATCTTCCCACCTACTCAAATCCATCAAACACCACATCTTCTCTCATAGCCGATTTCACGGTAATGAAGCTGGATAAAAACAGAGAGCCACGACTGAAGATTTCAGATGATACAGGAGTCATCCGTTATGATGAAAATCTTATAGGCAAACTGCTGCAAAAAAACCCTTACATTGATTTCGACTACAATCATGACTTTACCATTGAAATATCATTCAACGATTATATTCCTGTGAGTATAAAAATTAATGGCTGGGAAATTATCAATGAATCGGTATAACAAACATAAAAAGAAGGTGCAGTTCACATTACGACGCACCTTCTTTTATTATTCATCTATAAAGCCTTCGGCTTATAAATAGCGTTCCACCAAGTCGCATCATCCTGCAACCATTTGGCAA
>OGER01001800.1_pt1 | contig 14852 bp, 16 predicted proteins | sample 1570691 | NCBI WGS metagenome assembly OGER01 (sample SAMEA2582143, study PRJEB24529) | metagenome | biome: Human gut stool | place: China | collected 2011
TACATCTTATCTGCCATCAGTGCCCGATATGGACAACTTCATTGCACCCGCTTCTGATACGGCAGATGTATATCGGTATCAAGATGCCCGCCTTCAGGCTGATATGCTTTTGATGAAAGCCGATCTTTCGAGTAAGGATGCCACACTGACCTTTACTTTCACTACTCCTGACTATATGGAAAAAGAAGCGGCAGAAAAACTAAAACCGTTTCTCCGCCGCCCTGTAAGTTATGTTTGGAAAGAAGGAAAATTCGTTCTTGCTGAATAAGCGCTTGCCGACTGGTGTCTTATTTCACTTTTATCTTATCAAATCCTTCTCCATATACTCCGATCACTTGACTCTGTGATACAAAAGCATTCGGGTCTATGTCTTTTATCAACCGGAAGATGATGGTCGACTCGCGTTTCTTGGCAAGGACAAACAGCATTTTGATCTCCTTGCCGGTGTAGAATCCGGAAGCGTTGATAACTGTGGCGCCCCGGTGGGGATATACATTGATATGTTTGGCTATCTCTTCATACTTTTCGCTGATGATGAAGAACTGTACGGACTGGCGTGCGCTGTTCACTACCTGATCCAATACGAAACTGCAAATGTACAGGGTGACGTAGCCGTATACTACTTTCTCCCAGTCTTTCAGTACAAAATAACTGGAGGAGATAATGATGAGATCGCAAATCAGCATTACCCGCCCCAATGTGATGTCTCTATATTTATTGATGATAGCGGCGATAATATCTGTTCCGCCCGTACTTCCATTGGAAGAGAAAGCGATGCCGATGCCGCCTCCGCAAAAAGATGCGCCGATGACACATGCCATGAAAGGCTGGTCGTGCAGCAGTTGGACATTGGCTGTCAGTTGTTGAATGATGGACAGAAAGGAGGTCAAGGTAAAGACGGCAAAGATTGTCTTAATGCTGAATTTCCATCCTAAAATGCGGATAGCGAGCAGTAGCAATATAAAATTAATACCGAAATAAACATATTGTACCGGTAATCCCGTTGCGAAATATACCAGTGAGGCAATACCCGGTACTCCACCTGTGGTAATGTCGTTGGGAAGCAGGAAAACTGTCCACCCTATACCGTACATAACCATGCCTAAAGCAATCATTAGATAATCCCGCATTTCGCGGAAAATGTTTTGTCGGGAAGGAATGTTCACATTCATTGTAGTTTGCAGCTAAATTTGCGGCAAAGATAGATATTTTCTTAATTTCAAGAGATAATGCTGCCGGGTATTATTGAAGCTGGATGAATAAAATTTTAAACCATAGCCAAATCGGAAGTGCCTAAAAACAAAAATCAGATAGAAATCTTGCGATAACTATCTGATTTTCAGAAGAGCGGAAGACGGGGCTCAAACCCGCGACCCTCAGCTTGGAAGGCTAATGCTCTTCTACGGCTGCCAAAGGCTTCGCCTTCGTCAGCTACCAACTGAGCTACTGCCGTTTAGCTGCTCTTAATGAGAATCCTCTTTCAGTTATCTTCTGCTTCGGTTTACATATTGGTTTACATCTATCGTGCAAAGCAAGATAAGTTAGTTATTCAATTAATTATCTCTATTTCTTAATCTTATTTGCGTGTCAATGAAGTATAAATCTCCGTCTATGCCATAAAGTACATTATTGGGAACTGCATCAAACACTTCATAATCCGAATTATGGTATTCGTCGTAATAGTCCATTTCAAAGCCTAATGCTTGCATATAAGCGGCTATCTCATCTTCCGTAGCTTCTCGTTCAGCTAATATATAAGGTTGTACGAGAACTGCGCAAAATTCTTGCTGACTGTTATAAGCGAAGCCTATCATTTGATAAGGCACATTGCCAAAGAACTTGTTATGTGCAGTGATGCGGATGAAGAAGTTCTCTAAATCATCCCCTGCGTACTCAAAGTTGTTTAATTTTACAACAGACACATTACCATCATGGAACACTTCATTCTCACCACCTCTATCCATATAAGTAATATTGAGGTGTGATAAGTCAATCCATAGACCATTGTCATTGGCAAACTTTATCAGTTCTTCTGTTTGTCTTCTCTTATAGCCCTCTGTTGATTCAGTTTCTCCTGCTGCTTCCTTACTTCTTCTGGCGATGCAGGTCGCTTGCTCCAAGAGGCTATTGATTGACGAGTGCGTTCTATCCATTCTTTGTGAAATTCGTTGATGTATTCCATAATTTGTTTGATTATGAGTTTAAGACAAAGGTAATCATTCCTCTTTTAATAGCAATGCTTTGGTTGTTATATTCTTGCGAATGGGGTGTTGTGGAACATTCTATAAAAGAGAAGCAGCATAAGAGTTCCCTCAAATGCTGCTCTGTCTTAAATTGGTTTGGCAATTAGTCAATTTTCTTGTAAGTGGTTGTTGTAATGTCGTCCAACTCCAAGCTACCATCGTCTAGATTGTCCCAGTCCTCAAAGGCAAGTACCAACTTAGTAGCTGTAAGTTCATTGATAGTAAGGACATCAGAATAGCCATCACCGTAAGAGAGGGTTAGTTTATTGTCTTTCAAAGACCAGCGACTTGTTTCTGTATATCCACCTTCAACGCGGCTCTCTATGCAAGTACCATCAGCTTTGAACTCTAATAGGGCATTGGTATATGCTTCATCAGAGGTAACCACTTCTTTGCCATTCTCCACTTTGTGAATCTTCTCCCAAGTAGATTGCCATTTACCTATAAGGTTAGCTTGTTCAATTACTGTTTTATCTTCATCATCATCACTGCAAGCTGTAAAATTTGCAGCGCATAAGACCATTAATAAGGTCGTTCCAATTAATCTAAATGTTCTCATTTTGAATTAAAATATTTATTGTAAGTAGAAATATATTCTGTAATTTGCCTAAACACATCACCTGCCATTAATCCACCACTTGCAGGTAGTCCCTCTTTATGGATGGAAACAATAATAGAATATTGGGGAGCATCAGCAGGAAAGTAGCCACAGAACTCTACAATATAGCTTCCATCTTCAAGTTGTACTGTTCCTGTATTACCTGCAACTTGTACCTTATCAGACTTAGCAGGTTGTCCCAATCCATCAGTTACCACATATTCCAATGCCTGTTTCAGACTGTCAATATTGGCTTGACTTGCTATCTGTGGATTGATAACTGTTGTACTGTCTTTGTAGAGTTGAGGCTGTACCATCTTTCCACTATTAGCAATAGCATTATAAAAGGTTAGTGTTTGTATGGGAGTAATAGTCTGATTATATCCAATGCAGAACCATGCAAAAGCTGTATCACTCCAACCACTATCTTTAGGGGTAACAAAGTATGCAGGTTTCAGATTAGCTATTCCTGCGATGCTGTCTGGTTTACCATAACTCATTTTATCTAACAGTTTGAAGTATGCTTGTGCATCATCCCCAAATGCTTTCTCTATTGTTTTATAAATAGCAATGTTTGAACTTGAAGCTAAACCTTGCTTGATAGAGATTTCACCATATCCACCTCTATGCCAATTATGGTCTTTCAATTCTCTATCCTGTACAAAATAGCTTCCATCGCCCACATCTACAGTATCAGATAGTTTCACCTTTCCTGTTTCCAATGCTGCCAATATGGATATAGGTTGTATCAATTCTGATTCGTGTGTTTGAGAGAAGTTCTCACAAGATTGGTAGTCCGCACTATCTTTCCTTTCAAGTCCAACCATAGCCTTTATATGTCCTGTCTGAACTTCCATAACGATAGCTTGCCCAGATAAGGCATTAAGTTCAGTTAGTTTATTTTCTAAGATAGAAGTAGCTTTAACTTGTAGAGTACTGTCTATGGTGGAAATTTGCTTATCTTCCTGCTGTTTGGATTGGCATGAGAAAAGACTTATGAACAAGATGCTATGAAATAATATATTCTTTCTCATATTGTAAATATTAATCTTTAAAACTACACATGATAATAACTATGATAAATCCTCCAATAAAAAATCCTGCTGTGAAAACTGAAAATATATCCATGTACTTTAAAATTCTAATTATATAGGTTCTTCAGAAAATCTTTTTGTGTACAAACATTTCCGTTTGCATCATAATATGTTGTGTTGTTTTGTTTAGTTATTCCATCAGAATCGTAGGTTGTGACACGTTTGTAACCATTATCAGTTACTTGTTCTTTTTTTATTACTATTCCAGACTCATAAAAAACTTTCATATTGGGATTTTTAGTTGGTATAGAGATACCAGTAAATGGGTTGTTATCACCTTTCTTATAAACTATATATTTCCCATTTTCATCTACTCTATCTTCTAAATCAGAGCTTTTTACCTCGTTGTTACAGGAACTAACTCCCATGCTTAATCCAACCAGCAGTGAGGTTGCTAATAATCTAAATATTTTCATTCTTAATTAATTGTTTATGGATTCAATGGAATTAATAGAATCGTTATTTATTGGCTTATTCTTTGATTGACGAACAGTCATTCTATCTTTAACGGACTTGTCATTTACAATTTCTCTTAATCTCTCAACCCTTATTCCATAATTAAAACCTTGTGTATTATTAATGCCTGCAAAATTTATAGCTACCAATTCCCCATATTGATTAACAACAGGGCTACCACTTGAACCTTGTAGAGCAGGTATTGAGTACATTATCTTAATGCTATCAGTGTTTTGACTGATATAACCTTGTGTAATTTGTACCTTAATTCCATCATTGGTTAATGCTAATGTTGGTCCTTGATTGTAACCTATCATATATAGTTTAATTTCTTCATCGTTATGAGTTTCATTATTATAAAGATTAAAAATGTATTTATCTTGTGGGATGGTGAACCAACTAATTGTTCCAGCATTATGAATGTTACTCCAACCTACTTCCATTTGCTCATAAGACCATTTAGGAGCTTCCCCTAACTTGCAAACATTCCAGAAGTTGTTACCATCAGCAATTTGGATTATTCCTAAATCATAATTAGGAACATCTTTTACTACGAAACAATCTATTAAATCATTACTTGATGTTATATGGCTTCCATTATATGCTATTTTGATTTCAGAACACAGCTCCACTTCAAAGTTACTTAATCCCATTTCCCTTAAACGGTTATCTCTGTATTCTGTGTATGCTTTTATTGTTTTCTTACACATTTGAATTCCTTCTATCATCATAGCATAGCCTTGTGAATTGAGTCTTTTATTATCTCTAATTTCCTTTTCAAATATATCTAAATCATGTTGCTCTATTGCAATTCGTTGGTTGCATTTATCTATTTCTTCTTTTAAGTATGTAATAAATGCTTGATAGATAAGAGCTTTGTTAGCAGTAGGATTGATTACGTGACTGTTAGTAACAATCGTTCCTCTTGGAGATATGATGAAACCTGTGCCAAATGTTGTACTCTTAATAGTGTCATTTACTTCATTAAAATTATTGGATATGGTATGAGATATGTTTTTAAGTTCCCCATCTTGTAATTTAGAGAAGACGTAGTTGGTTGAATAGAATCCATTATTTGATAATGTGATTTTATAATAATATGTATTCTGAATTAAGACAACTCCAGAAGAAGTTTGCTCATATAGTTGCTCTTGCGTGTAACTGTCCTTTTTAGATGTACACGCTACCATGCTAAGAATGATTAACCCATAAAGAAGATGCTTCATAATCTCTTGACAATATTACGCTCACCTGTTCCCTATGGATAAGCTATTATAAAAATAAAAGAGCATGGGAACTATTGAATATTACCCTATTTGAGGCTCTGGACTGCCCTAAGTTAAGTAATAGACAATAGCCCATGCTGAATGTATATATCCACTACTCCATAAAGATGAAGTAGGTATATAGCATTAGCATGAGCATATTGAACTACTATCCCTAACTTATGAAATTGTCCAGATTCCAAATAGAGGATAATTCGTTATGCTCTCATTAAATTATGTCCTTCCAACTCCCTATCTCATTAGTTTGTTGGAATTGGTGCAAAGATAATGAAAGGTTTTAAATCATTAGGTATGAAGTGTGGATTAATAGTAAATTCTATGCCCTCAAACATGGGCTGAATGGGATATTTAATAAGAGTTGCATCTGAACTCTGTAAATCCATGTGGGTATCAAATTCACTTCTCCCCATATAAGGACTAAATTCTGAATATTCTTACCCACCTTGAATTATCATCTTTAAGTCTGCATATTGTTGGATATTCAAGAAGTGCTACCTGCGACATGAATAATAAGAGTTGAGATAGTTATAAACTCTGTAAACTTATGGAATTGACTTACTTCTATAAGGCTGAAATGCCAAACCTAAAGAAGCAGACTTTAGATGTATCTAAGCTCAATATTTCATGGATTTGGGACAGAACCATTCAGACCACTATAAAGATGTATCTTAATAATCCTGTCCCAATCATCAGAAGCTCAAACAGTCATAAGTCTGTAAGATTTCTTCCTGCCTTAACCCCAAGTATCTTTTAGTAATGGTAACAGAACTATGGTTGAACAGTTCCATCAGCTTTACTAAAGCAAGTTCAGCATTATCGCTGTTCATGTTATAGACCTGCCTGCCGAATGTCTTTCTAAGCGAATGGCAGCTAAAGTTCTTAATCTTTAATCTGTACTTCTTCTTCACCTCTTTAAGAATGATATTGATTCTCTGAACTGTGAAGATAGTGCCTTTCTGACTGATAAGGATTGGCGCATTGATTCCAACTGGATTTATATGCTCGTAGCACTCTTTAATATGATGTTGTAATTGTGGGTTCAGTCTGATAGTTCTTATCTTGCCTGTCTTCTTCTCAATTACTGTAAACTCGTCAGTATCTAATATCTGCTTCCATCTTAGAGATAGAATATCAGATATTCTTAATCCTGTGAAGCATCCCAAACTAATAAGGAGTGAGATTTTATAATTCTCGTCTTTAGCTAACTTCCTTATGAGGTTCATTGCATCAGACCAAACAAGATAGTCTGCCGTTGTGCTTGAATATTTAAGTGACATAATGTTCTGTTTTATAATGAAACGAATAGAAGTGAATATTAATTCTGAGTTGGATTTACTAACTCATTGATTACTAAAGGAACATTCACTAATTATCAAAGTGAATATTTTGTTTATTGTATTCAAACGATTATCTTCGGATATAAATTAATTAATTATGAGAATTTCTTATCCAGAAGCAGAAAGAATGGGATGGAATTATGAGGATGTCTATTTATTTGCATTCTCAGAATTAGACTATTTGACTACTGAATTACAAAAGTTGTATAATAATGATGGAATTAATGATATTCCCAGCTATGTATTGCGACTTGTAAAAAAAATGTTAGAAACATGGGAGTCTATATTCCTTATTTATTCACATAACCGTGATTATGTATCAGCTTGTACCTTATGTAGAAATATTATTGATAATTTAGCCACTATCTATCATGTATATATGAACTCCAACGAAGATGAAAAGGTGTTCAAACATTATTTATATGTTTTGGATGGAATTCTTTGTAGATATAAGGATTATCCAGATTATAATCAAATAGTTAATAATGGACGAATTAAAGAAGATGAGTTTATAGCATTAGTAACCCAAGTAAGAGATACTAATAAATCTGATATGATTGCAACGGAATTCATAATTAAAGAATTAAAAAGAAGTCCACTCTATAATAATAATAAAATTGTTAATCAGATTATTGAGAATGCAAATTGGAAATATAAGAGTTTAAAACCTCTTCTTAACCCCAAAGAGAAAAATCAATTTACTTGGAACTCTTTATATAAAATGGTCGATTCAAATCCCTCTTTCTCAACTTATGCAAGTTATTTATCAGTGTTTGTACATGGCTTAAGTATAAGTAACTGTGACTTGGACAAGAGCGAGGAGTTGTTTGAACCTATATTAAGTTTATCTATTGTTAATTTAAATTCAACATTGGTAGCAATTAAAGAAATCTATAAAAACGAGATAAAACGATATAATATAGATTTTAAGAAATCTTCAACCGCTAAGACCTTACTTTGTTCTGTAAGTGATGAATATTTGCAAGGACTAATAGAACAATGCCAGAAAGAACACTTAAAATAATATTCTTTCTTTTTGCATTAATTCTTTAAAATGGTCTGTCACCATATTCATAAACAAGAATTGAGTTACAAACTCTGTCGTAGAATGAGAACCCACAGCAAGTATGGAAGTAGCTTTCATAAACTGCTGCATATTCACCATGCTGCCTGTTGTTCCTATCCAAAAATGAATCAAACTTATGTAGCCAATATTTAAGTGCTTGCAAGCGTTTGATGTATTGCAGATTGTTCTCACAGTAGCACAGTCTTTCTTGTAAAGAGGTGATATGATTGATAGCATTTTCAATTTTAGATTTATCCATAATGTCATATAATTTATAAAGTGTATAAATAGAAAAGGACACCTAACAAAATAGCTGTCCTTTTGAATATTACCGTTTGTCCTCTTAGATAAAAGGCAGATATATATCATCCAATGCACCACTGTCAATAATATTTTTGCATAATTCATGTGATGCTTGATTTCTGAGGTCTGTGCCATAATTATCATCGCCTACCATTTTAATGATTGCAACAATGGTTCTCATCAACTCTTGTTGTAGGGTGCGGTGATAGTGACTTACACCTTCAGCAAATCTTTTTGGATTCCAACTCATATCATTAAGCGCACGTTCTAATTCTTGTGCAGCTTTGTATTCACGAGAATTGTGTAATTCCATAATTTATGTAGTTTTAAATAGTTCATAAAATAAAGAAAGGACAACTAACTGAATAGCTGCCCTTTCCTCTGTCAATCAACAATCCACTCAGCCCAAGAACCAAGCGTATTTGTTATCAAGTCCTTGCAGGACATTGTTAATTCCTACACTGACTTCCGTAGCGTTTACGGCTCGTTGCAGATAAGTATCAACGTAGCTTCCCTTGTTAGCTTGCGTCAAAAGGTTGTGGAAATCGAACATTGATATGGCGTTGTCCTTTGCTCCGAACACTTCGTTGTGATAGTAATCTCTGCATACGCTGTTTATCTGACTGTCCGTAATCAGAAGTTTTGGAATAGCTTTCTGCCTTGCAGGTGACAATGCTTGAAACATTCTCATCCGTCCGACAATCTGTGCAAATTGTGTCTCGGACAATGAAGTGTTGGTAAGTGACTGCATCAAGTGGATTTCTTTTGCAGGATTGAAGCTGTGGAACAATTCAAGTACGTTTCTGTAAAGTTCGCTGATATTGGTTACTTCCATATTGAACTTGACACCTTCTCCCGTTAAAATCTGATTGGAACAGATTCTAACTCTCCAGCCTACAAAACAAGAAAATTTTTCCAAGCCTTTGGATGTACGATAAAGGTTGAGGTCTGAATAGTTCCTTACCCCACCGATGCACAGTTCAAGCCTTTGCCCTCTTACCGTTTCGATAATGGTTGGAATGGTAAAGGCAAATGCAAGGCGTTGGTAGAATTGTGTCTTTTCACATTCCAACAGTTCACTTGCTTTCTTACCCAAACTTTGAGGTGTTCTACCGCGTACAATGTGTGAAACTCTAATATCCGGCTCGTTCACTCTTTCACCTGCATAGAATGAGCAAGCCGCATCGTGCACACATGAAATAAAGTCTTGGTGTGCGATAGTCAATTCTTGGTTAGCCCAAGTTGGAACAACGCATTTGTTTGTAAGCTCGTCCATAGTGATTGCATCGGTGTTGGCTTCCAAAAAGTTTACGCTCGGCTGTACAGTTGGTTCGTCTTGGATAATGGCAGCTTCTTCCGCATACTCGCCTAAGTTAAATCTCGATTGGTTCTGTGCCATGATAGGCATAATTTGTAATGCTTCCATAATGAATTTGAATTAAATGATTATTGATTGAATGTTTTTAACAAGAACAAACCCTAAACACAAGTGAATTTCTTCGCTTGCATCTAAGGCTCGTTCTATGTCTTTCCCTAAATATTCTTTTAAAAGAAATTCGGAGCATTAGTAAATTATTGCTTGGCTATGGGAATAGGATTGTGAACATATACGCTGCTGACAAAAGGCATTCTTTTTCATGGATGATGTGAGGTAATAGTATCATCGTGAAGTAAAGAATGCTTTTTTCTTCCATAGTCATGAGGGGGTATAAAAAGGTAGTGTACCTCCGTTTTTATCATCCGACACAGCATGGGGGAATGAATTACGATATGGAGATATGTTCAAATAGAAAAAGAGTCCCCACTTTCATCAGCGAAGACTCTTCGTTTATAAATGATTTGATAAAGTTAATTATTAATGATAGAGTACCTTTTTAAAACAGACCCTATAAAACTAACTTTCATTAAAAAAAAGTACTATCCTATATCAATGGTTCTAATATTCTGATAGCTTTTTGATTTCCGATTTTACACTCTTGAATTTTGAAGAAATCTTTTATAGTCATGGCTGTAATCGCATTTTTAGGCGCAGTCTTAACCAATGCGTATAAACGCTTTAATTCTTTTTTGATATATTCACGAGTGTATTTCTCGCCAATCTTAAAGGAGTTTTTAAGGAGTTGAACAAACTCTACTCCGCTTGTTTTTTCTCTATAGTTTTTCATAATCATGGCTTCTTTGATTTTTTTGAATGAATAATTGTTTACTTCAATAACTTCTTTGCCTACCGTATCGTAAGCATCAATAATAAAAGCATCAACTTGCCTGATGTCACTGATAAACGATTGCGCCAATGGAGAGTCTCTGTCATCCTTCAACGATTCCAGTAATTCAACGATACGCTTTCGGCTTTCTTTGATAGAACTGCTCTTATCCATGAGGCTCAACCTTTCCTTATCGCCCAATTTGTAAAACAGAGGTTGGGTCAGCTTCGGTAAGAATAGGCTACTTTTCTTGTATCGGTTCACTACTGAATCAATATTGTTGTAGGCAGACTTAACCAATGCTTCATCAACAAAATTGTCAATCGCAAAATAGTTGGTCTTTCCGTCTTTTAGCATCCGGTTATATGGCAGTATATCCAATGCAGCCTTATAAGCATTTCGGCTTTCCGAAGATGTTGCACATTCATAGAGATTTTTAATAGTCTTGTAAGCATCCCTGCAACCTTTGAGATATTCCTTGATACCTGCTTGGGTGCGTATCGGATAGTTCTCATTGGTATTGACAACATGAATAGCCAAAGAAGTACCATTTCTGAATCGTCCAACTGCTTGTACCGCATCAGTGCATGGGGCAATGATTGTGTATTCTGCAAAATACGGTTCAGTGACAAATACTATATCGGGTTGTTCTTCCAATTCAATATCCACAGCCGTATAAAATCTACAAGTAAACCACATATAAGGCATTTTATGCTTAATATTCCAGTATTCATAAGCTCGTTTAAATCCTTTCTTCTTCAACTTCTCAACACTTTTCTCTGCACAGAATACTGCGGACTCATTTTCAACTCCCAATTTACTCATCAACTGGTGTATCATATCAACGCTGTTGGCAAAGAAACAAATACTGCGTGGTTGCTTTTGTTGTGCTTTTATCTGCGGTAGAATTTCTTTCAATGCTTCCAAGACATTGTTGGTCTGCACAATGCTTATAGGGCGTCTATATTTAAAAGTGGGTCGGATGTCTACTATTTTGAAACCTTGACTTTCAAAACGTGGGTCACTCGGTAGTATGGGAGTGGCTGAGACAAATGCTTTTTCTCTGAATTTGAAGAAATCATCCATAGGAAGAATTATATCAGCTCTGTAATCAACATCTTTTATCAGCTTGTCGCATTCATCGGATAGGAAGAAGCACATATTATATATGTCAAGTTCCAGTTCCTCGAAAGCCCGTTTGATTTTAGCAAATCCTTCGGGAGTGCTTATCAACTTGATAAACTTTCCTGCGGCTAATGTCTTTTCAATATAATCAATGATTCCTTCTGTTGTCACCCCTTGCTTGACACCGAACAGATTGTCATTCTTATGTTTCGGGTCTTTGCACTTGCCAATAATAGGCGGAACATTGGGAACGATAATAACAGAATGTCGCTTAGCCTTTATTTCGGAGTAGGTTGCACCCAATCCGGTTAATGTCTTGCAAAGGATAGTGTTTGTTTCTATCTGTGGCAGGACTTCTGTCAAGTATTGGATTTTACCAGCTATTTTATATATTGGTTTATATTCCGTTTCCATTTTTGTCAGTTTTTAAAAGGAGAGAGGAAATTTACACTTCCTCTACTCCGTTTGGATTTAGCGAATTAACTCTTTCTCTTGCAAGTACGAAGCAATGTCCTCGTCTCGGTTTACAAAGAAGAAGATGTTGCCGAATTTGAAGTTGGCTACTGCTGTTAGCTGCCCTCTACGGTCTCTGAACTCGGGTGTAAACTGAATGTTTACAGCCTTGCTTTCCACAAACAGTTTGAGCATATTCTTTCGATACTCGTTACCGTTGGTTTGGTCTGATTTCTGAACTTCTGACGGTTCTACTCCAAAGTCCTCACTTTTGCCAGTAGAAAGGTATGTCATAAGCTAGTTTGCGGATTTATCGTTCAACTGATACGCGAAGCGTTTCACGTATGTACTTTCGACCTTTATCACTTCGTAACCGTCCTCGTCAATGTCGAAGAAGATGTTCAATCTGTCAAAGCGTGACATCATGGACTTCAATTCTTCATGTGCTGCCACATTATTATATGGTTCGCGGTTACTTGAAACGACACTTTCAAAATTGAAGGTAATCATTTGTCACCTCCTTCCTCTGGATATGGAATATCGGGGTAGATGCTCCAGCCAATTCTTTTGAATTGCCATGCAGGTAAGTCATCATCTTCACATGAGAAAAATTGATTCTCATTCAAATCCCAAGATTTCCATACCCTGCATTTAAGCCTTTCTCTGATTTCGGGAAGTGCAGCATCTACACGTTCCACATCAAAGCCTCTTGTGGTGGTTTCTTGCCTTTTATCCGGGAATCTTTTCCTCATGGTGCATGCTGCTATCATAAAACGCCATTTCCCGTTTATGAACTCTTGTAATAAGGCTTCATCCCGTTTGGATTGTGAAGGGAATAAAGGCACGTGTACAAAGCCTTCCGCATCTTGTTCTATTATGGGGAAGCCTAATCGCTCTATAATATCAAGCCTTTCGTCTTCACTTTTTACAAGTTCGGGAAGCCACTTCAAGTCTTCCAAAGGATTCTTTGGCATGGAAAGTTGAACTTTTCCTTCGGGCATTACGCTCTTCTTTGCCCCATTGTTTCTCCAAAAAGGATAATAGTTTCTTTTAGAATTCTTCATTTTTCAAATTTTTTAAATTAAACAATGAAGCGTATGGACACAAAAAAAGCCACTAATTTCATATTCTGAATTTGTAATGCAACATACCCTGCTTCGACTGATAATAGCCGAACACATAAATTATGTACTTTACAATTTTAACTTCAGGGCAATCCTTTTGATTGCCTTATGAAATTAACAGCGTTCTTTTCGTCCATGTAAACCATACGAAGGAATCATGAAGAACAAGATGCTTATAGTAGTAGTGAAGATAAATCTTCTTTTGTGATATGGTTGAATAGGACTTTACAACTTCGCGCGCAAGTTAAACCTTTCAAATCAACCTCACTTTAAATTAGTGGTAATCAATGTACCTTTTCGCTTAAACAACTTTTTGTTGTTCGATGCAAAGGTACAGCTATTTTTTAATTCACAAAATGGATTTCAAAACATTTTTGCCCTACATATGCACATATAACATTCATTGATAACCTTTTAACGGAAACAAAGAGTTCCACCTTATTATATATAGGGTAGAACTCTTTATAAGTTACAGCAAATTCTTCATTGCTTCATCTACTTGCTCGTTGTCGAAGCTATCCAAATATATTTGAGTAGTCGCCAAGTCTGAATGTCCCAATGCTTCACTTATCAATGCAATATTTACTCCCGATTTTTTAAGAACACTTGCGAACGAATGGCGAGCAGTATAGGTTGTTATATTAGCTTCAACACCTAAATTTGCAGCAAGCAGTTTCAAGTTCTTATTGACCTTTCCTAATATCTTATGTATTCTGTTCTGCTTTTGTAGGGCGGTCTTATGTATCTTACTGTCTAAAATCGGAAACAGATAGCCTTTACTCTCTTTTGAATATTTCTCTATTACTTGCATGGCTTCTTGCGGTATTCCTATTTTGATTTGCTTTTTTGTCTTTTGACGAATATAGTGTAATCTGCCATTTTGAATATTTTCGTTTGTCAGATTAGCTATATCTGTGAAGTTGATTCCACCGCATAGATAACTGAACACGAATATGTCTTTACTCAACTCCATATACTGTTGCTTTCCAATAGGCTGCACCTCTGTTGTGAATTTCAGTACATCCGTTTTGGCGATAGCTCTCTTTTGGGTAGTGGTATCGAACTTGTTGATTTTATATTCATCAAATGGATAATCGGACTTCCGGGCGCACTTAGCTTTGATGGCTTTATTATATGTACTTCGGAGCGTGCGAAACATTAGGCTTATAGTAGTTTCTTTATTGTCTTTGGAACGTAGCCACTTCTCATATTTGATAAGCCAAGAAGTATCTATATCACTGAAAGGTATATCTAACTTGCCTTTCGTAAACACTTTAAGCGAATTGAAAGAACTTTTATAGATGAGGCGGTTGCCGCATTTATCTTCACGTGTGTATTGTTCTATCAATTCGTGGTAGAACTCACTAACGGTTTTCAGTTCAAACTTGGTATTCTCATTATTGAGTAGGGTAGTAGTGGTATATTCTTTCTGTTCGACATTCAACTCTAACATTCGCTGTTGAAGTTCTCGCTGTTTATCCAAGATAATCTTTTGAATATACTCTTTGTTAGGGCAGTTAGGCTTAGGTTTGTTTCGTGTGAAGTCCCAATATTTAGGATTGA
>OGER01001801.1_pt1 | contig 14847 bp, 10 predicted proteins | sample 1570691 | NCBI WGS metagenome assembly OGER01 (sample SAMEA2582143, study PRJEB24529) | metagenome | biome: Human gut stool | place: China | collected 2011
AAAAAGTAAAATTGGCTTTGGCTAACGGTCTGACTCCGATTTTCTGTATCGGTGAAGTATTGGAAGAACGCGAAGCTAACAAGCAGAACGAAGTAGTAGCTGCTCAAATGGAATCTGTATTCTCTTTGTCTGCTGAAGACTTCTCTAAGATTATCTTGGCTTACGAACCTGTTTGGGCAATCGGTACAGGAAAAACTGCTACTCCGGAACAAGCACAGGAAATCCATGCTTTCATCCGTTCAATCGTAGCTAATAAATATGGTAAGGAAATCGCTGACAACACTTCTATCCTTTATGGTGGTAGCTGCAAGCCTTCCAACGCTAAAGAACTGTTCTCTAACCCTGACGTAGATGGTGGTCTGATTGGTGGTGCCGCTCTTAAAGTATCTGATTTCAAGGGAATCATTGATGCTTTCAACGCGTAATTAAAACTTATTTCGGGCACGGGCGAATTATATAGTCCGTGCCTAAATACAATTATCAAATGAAGAAACTAGCTTTACTTATCTTGCTGTTTGTTTTGGCTGGCGCCAGTGCACAGGCACAGAACATTGTGAAAAGCCTCGAACGTAACGTTCCGGGACAAGGAAAGGTGACCATTCACCAAGATCCCCGCATTGAAGCGATGATTGGTATGGAACGTCTTGCAACCGGTGAACAGAAAGTCATGAAGGGTTCCGGCTTCCGGATACAGGCGTATGCCGGTAACAATACTCGTCAAGCAAAGAATGATGCTTATCGTGTGTCATCACAGGTAAAAGTGTATTTCCCGGAGCTGGCAGTGTATACGTCGTTCAATCCGCCCCGTTGGCTTTGTCGTGTGGGTGATTTCCGGAGTATAGAAGAAGCTGACGCGATGATGCGCAAAATGAAAGCTACTGGTGTGTTTAAAGAAGTTTCTATTGTAAAAGACGAGGTTAATATTCCTTTATAAATCTATCATGTTAGGAAAAGAAGAAATTGTCTCTCCAAATCTGGAGGAGTTGAAAAGTCATTATCACAGTATTATTACCTTGTTGGGCGAAGACGCCGAACGGGAAGGTTTGTTGAAAACTCCGGAACGGGTGGCTAAAGCAATGTTGAGTTTGACAAAAGGTTATCACATGGACCCTCACGAGGTGCTCCGTTCTGCTAAATTTCAGGAAGAATACAGTCAAATGGTGATTGTGAAGGACATTGATTTCTTCTCTCTTTGCGAGCATCACATGCTGCCGTTCTACGGAAAGGCACACGTGGCTTATATTCCCAACGGCTACATCACCGGGCTGAGTAAGATTGCTCGTGTAGTCGATATCTTTTCTCACCGCTTGCAAGTGCAGGAACGTATGACGTTGCAAATCAAGGAATGCATCCAGGAAACATTAAACCCGCTGGGGGTAATGGTGGTAGTGGAAGCTAAACATATGTGTATGCAAATGCGTGGTGTGGAAAAACAAAACTCAATTACTACTACTTCTGACTTCACAGGGGCTTTCAACCAGGCAAAGACGCGTGAAGAATTTATGAATCTTATCCAACACGGAACAACATTATAGGGGAAGTTGCCGTGAAATGGATAAAGTTATGCTCCGGCATCAATGAGAAAAGGTATTTGGTTTTGATAAAGGAGATGCTTCCTGTCGGAGGCTACCGCACATATGGCGACGAAAATAATTTATCGCAATACGACTCTGTCTCCCAAACGTTTTGCCATAATACTTTGTATCCCTCTCAAGTCATTATAACGTATCATTAACGCATTACATTTTTCTTCGTCATGTGCAAGAGCCGGATCCTGCAAGGCATAAAGCATGTGTTTTAATTCTTCCGTGACAATAGCATATTTGAAATTAATCATCAACATCGGAACCAGTTCGTAGAGCCGTTCTTCATCTGTCACAATCTTCTGGGACTTGGAGTGGTATTTGCTAAGTTGATAGCGGACATTAATCAGGTCTACGCTCAATTTGCTGATGACAGGATCGGGATGTGCCAGAAAATATCGTTCCGCTACGAATCCGACATTATGTATATGTGCGGCAGCCTCCGACAGGATTTGCCGGTGCAACGGGTTGTGGAAAGCCAGATCGTCTTCCTTTAAATCGTTGATAACATATTCAATTACGGTTACCGGAACTTCATTCCCTTCCTCATCTGTTAGGTTACACATAATCTTTTCTCCGTAACGGACCACGGCCTGTAAAATCAACCGTTCAAATTTATAGAACTCCTGTCCCTCTTTACCTTCCTGTGGGATGAAAGAAGCGTAATTGTCTTCTTGCAGGGCAGGTGGAACGTTCAGATAGTTACCGTCGCCATCTACTTCGGGAGCTAGCATGACATCTTCAGGAGGCATAGGTATGCCGTTGTCGGAAGAGGGAGATGCAGTTGCACCGCCTTGTGTCATGTTAGCCGTTCTTTCAGCGATACGGCGGTCACGTTCTGTTTGTTCAGCTCGTTTCTCCGCTTGCGTTTCCCGTCTTTTGGCTACTTCCGATACCAGTAATTTATCTTCTACGTGCAGCAGCTGCGCACATTCTTTGATATAGACGTCGCGTACAATCGCTTCCGGTATGACGGAGATGCTTTGCACCAGATTGCCGATAAGCTCTGCACGTTTGATCGGGTCTTTTCCTGCATCTTCCAGTAATAAGTTGGTTTTAAAACGGATAAAGTCAGTTTCATGTTCTGCAATGAAGGCTTGAAACTCCGTGGAGTTATGTTTGCGGGCAAAAGAGTCCGGGTCGTCACCGTCGGGAAGAAGGCAGACTTTGATGTTCATTCCTTCTTCAAGGAGCATATCAATGCCGCGGATAGAAGCCTTGATACCTGCTGCGTCACCGTCGTAAAGTACGGTCATGTTGTTGGTGAAACGGTGAATCATGCGGATTTGTCCCGGTGTAAGAGCAGTTCCTGAAGAAGCGACCACATTCTCTATGCCGGACTGATGCATGGAAATGACATCCGTATATCCTTCCACAAGAAAACAACGGTCTTGTTTCACAATCGCCTGTTTGGCAAAATAAATGCCGTATAATTCGTTACTTTTATGATAGATTTCCGATTCGGGAGAGTTGACGTACTTAACTTTTACGCCTTTTGTGGCACTGGCAAGCACACGTCCACCGAAGGCAACTACTTTGCCGGAGAGAGTGTGGACAGGGAAAATGACACGTCCCCAGAAACGGTCCCGCAAACGGTGGTCGTCGGTTTCGTAGCAGAGTCCGGTTTTTACCAGATATTCTTTCTTATATCCTTTTTGTAGCGCTTCCTTGGCAAGTGCATCGTGGCTCTCGGTACAATATCCCAACTGGAATTTCTCGATGATATCATCCCGGAAACCGCGGTTGCGAAAGTAAGCCATACCGATACTGCGACCGTCTACGTGGTTCTTCAGTATATTCTGAAAATAGTCGCGGGCGAAGTTATTGACAATGAACAGACTCTCGCGCTCACTTTGCACCAGCTTCTCTTCATCGCTCAACTCTCTTTCTTTAATTTCGATATTATACTTCTTGGCAAGGTATCTCAGTGCCTCCGGATAAGACATCTGTTCGTGCGCCATGATAAAGTGCACGGCGTTGCCCCCTTGTCCGCAGGCGAAACATTTGCAGAGTCCTTTAGCGGGTGAAACATAAAAGGAAGGAGTTTTGTCACTGTGGAACGGGCACAAACCAACATAATTGACACCGCGCTTGCGCAGGGTGACAAAATCTGAAACGACATCCATAATCTGTGCCGCATCCAATATCCGGTCTATGGTAGCTTGATCTATCATTCTTTCTTTTCTCCTGTGAATCCGTTTTTGCGGATACAAAGGTACACATAAAAAAATCCCCTGCAAAGAACTTTTTTGCAGGGGACCGTTAAATCTTACCTATATCGGCCGGGGATTATTTAATCTTTTCCCGGATCTTCGTCAGATACTTTTTCATGCCTTCCGCATCTTTATTCTCGATGATTTCGAGAAGGTTCTTCAGCTCTGTCCGGATATTGGTTACTTGGCCCGGAGTGCGCGGGTTGAACAGGATTTCCTGAAGCAGGTAGTCGTCTTCGCTGAGCAGTCCTTTGGCAATGGCCATGTGTTTTTTGAAAGTAGTTCCCGGTGCTTCCTGATGTTTCATAACCGCTGCGAATACGAAAGTCGAAACGAACGGGATAGACAGGGAGTAGGCTACCGTTTCATCGTGTTCATCGAAAGTATATTCGAAGATGTTCAGTCGCAATGTCTGATACAGGTCTTTGAAGAATATCTTTCCGAGGTGGTCTCCTTCACTGATGATAATGGCATTTTCGCTGCTTAGGTTGCTAAGGCTGGCGAAAGTCGGGCCAAACATCGGGTGACTGGATACATATCGGAAGCCGCTTTCTTCGTAGAACTTCTTCAATCCTGTTTTTACAGAGGCAATATCACTAATGATGCAGTCTTTGGGCAGTACGGGCAGCACTTTGCGAAAAGCGTCCAACGTGTACTTTACTGTCACGGCATTTATGACCAGTTCGGGCTCAAATTCCTTAATCTCCTCCAATGTGGTGAAACGATACGTGTTATAGACGAAACGCAGTTGGTGCGGGTTGACGTCGAACACGGCCGTCTCATGTTGAAAGCTCAATATGTCAGTAAAGAAGGAGCCCATTTTGCCGGCTCCGAGGATTAATATTCTCATATTCTTATTTATTAAAGTTTCGCATATACTGCCTTCCGTATGGCTTTCTCTCTCAGAGGGAAGGGTACCGGTAGGGATGAGGTATATTTTTCTTTTAAAAAGGTATATTCATTATTTTTCCTACCACCTCCCCCTACGGGTACTCCTCCTTCCCGAAGGAGGAGAAGCTATGCAGAAAGCTTACGAAGCTTCAGTTTATTACCTGATTATTTATTAATAATTTCCATTTGTTGACGAACGGATTCTTCATGGATTGCTTCAAATATTTTTTTCATAAACTCTGCATCCATGCCGCATTGTTCACCTTGTGCACCGCGCTTTTCAAGAATCTCATTATAACGTCCGGCCTGGAGAACGGTGATTCCGTGTTCTTTCTTGTAAGTACCGATTTCGCGGGCGATGCGCATTCTTTTTGCTAATTCCTGAATGATGTTATCATCGCATTCATCGATTTGCTTACGAAGTTGGGACAAGCTTTCGGTAGTCTGGGTTTCGGTGCGGATAACCAGTAAATTGAGGATGTAGTCGAGTACGTCCGGGGTCACTTGTTGTGAAGCGTCGCTCCATGCGCAATCCGGGTTACAGTGACTTTCCACAATCAGACCGTCGAAGTTCAGGTCCATAGCCTGCTGGCAAAGCGGGGCTATCAATTCACGCTTTCCTCCGATATGGCTCGGGTCGCAGAAGATAGGCAGATTAGGAATGCGGCGACGCAATTCGATAGGAATGTGCCATTGGGGGAGGTTGCGGTATATCTTTTTATCGTAGCTGCTGAAACCGCGGTGGATAGCACCCAGACGTTTCAGACCTGCATTGCTGATACGTTCCAAAGCTCCGATCCACAGCTCAAGATCCGGATTCACGGGATTCTTGACCAATACCGGGATATCAACACCTTTCAATGCATCGGCGATTTCCTGTACGGCGAAAGGATTGGCAGTGGTACGTGCGCCTACCCAAAGAATATCGATTCCGGCTTTCAGGCATTCGTATACATGCTTGGCTGTGGCCACTTCGGTGGATACATACATGCCTGTTTCTTTCTTCACCTCTTTAAGCCAGGCAAGCCCTTCTACGCCTACACCCTCAAAACCGCCCGGTTTGGTACGGGGTTTCCAGATGCCTGCGCGGAATATCTTCATACCTTTGGCAGCCAATTGCCTGGCGGTGTCCATAACTTGTTCTTCCGTCTCTGCACTGCATGGACCGGCAATAACCAGAGGACGCTTCTCCTCGATACCCGGCAACAAGATTGATTCTAATTCAAGTTCCATATTCTTTATTTGTTTAATTATATTCGGTTGTATAAATATTTCCAAACCGTTACTCTCGCTTCTGCATCTCTTTCCTATAGCGGGTTTTCAGGCTATTAATAAATTCGAGTAGAATTTTACTATAATTTTTCAAGAATTATAGTAAAATCTTGAAGAGATTTATTAAGCGGATGAATCGGTTTTATTAATAAGCTGTTTTTCTGTAATGATTTATCTCATTTCTTTGATGCGTTTCAACGCTTCCGCCAGTTTGTCGTCCTTGCAGCAGAGCGAGATGCGGATATATCTCTTTCCGTTGCTGCCGAAGATAAATCCCGGAGTGATAAACACTCTTGCTTCATGCAGCACCTTTTCTGTCAGTTCCTCTACATCCTTGCAGGAAGCAGGAATCTTTCCCCAGAGGAACATGCCTACTTGTTTCTCATCGTAGGTGCAACCGAGTACTTTCATTATTTCACCGGCAAGGTGACGGCGGTTCCGGTAGTTTCGGTTGTTTCCGTCGTACCAGTCGGCTTCGGCTTCCAGGGCGGTTGCAGCGGCTAGTTGCATGGCGCGGAACATTCCACTGTCGATGTTGCTTTTCACTTTCAATATCCATTGTACGAATTCGGGATTTGACGCTAACATTCCGATACGCCAGCCCGGCATATTGTGGCTTTTGCTCATGGAATTGAATTCAATACAACATTCTTTAGCTCCCGGCACGCTCAGAATACTAATTGGCTTTTCGTTTAGGATAAAGCTGTACGGATTGTCGTTGACAATCACGAGATTCTTCCGGCGGGCAAAGTCAACGAGACGTTCATACAGTTCCGGAGTGGCGTTTGCGCCTGTCGGCATATTCGGGTAATTGGTCCACATCAACTTTACGCGGCCCAAATCCATATTCTCCAGAGTTTCGAAATCGGGCATCCAGCCATCTTCCTCTTTCAGGTCGTAGTTGATAACTTCCGCGCCGAGTATCTTGCTCAAAGAAGTATAAGTGGGATATCCCGGGTTCGGTACCAATACCTGTTCTCCCGGATTGACGAAAGCCAGTGTGACATGGAGGATTCCTTCCTTCGAGCCGATTAAAGGTTGTATTTCCGTGTTCGGGTTCAGGTCGACTCCATACCAGCGTTGATACCATGCTGCGAAACCTTTGCGAAGTTCGGGGATACCTACATACGGTTGGTAACCGTGTCCGTTCGGGTCGTGGGCATTATTGCACAATGTTTCGATTGTCTTTTCCGAAGGTGGCATATCAGGGCTTCCGATACCCAGACTTATCACGTCTTTTCCTTCCGCATTCATTTGTGCTACTTCTTTCAGTTTCTTAGAGAAGTAGTATTCGCTTACACTTGCCAGTCTGTCGGCGGGAGCGATCTTATACGTTTGATTTACCTTCTGCATATTCGCCTAATATTTTAAGTTCTTTGGTTAATGGAGTGATTGCTGCGATCGATTGTTTGTATCTCAGATAGTCGTTGAAAGCTACGTCCACATAAAACTGGTATTCCCATTCCCGTCCGATAATCGGCAACGACTGTATCTTAGTGAGGTTGATGTTGTAAAACGACAGGATAGACAACACTTGTGACAAGCTGCCTTCCGAGTGCGGCAGTGTGAATACCATGTTCGCCTTATTGATCGTGTTTGTACGGTGCTGGCGGAGTTCGTCCACTTGCCACGGGTCGGCAACGACTAGAAAACGGGTAAAGTTATGCTTATTTGTTTCGATACCTTCTTGAAGGACTTTCATTCCATAACGTTCGGCGGCTATCTTGGAGCAGATAGCGGCGTGTCCTTTCAGATTTCCGTTCTTGATAGCCTCTGCGCTGCGTGCCGTATCTTCACCTTCCACTACTTTTAGTTGTGGGTGCTGGTTCAGGAAATCACGGCACTGCATCAGGGCGATAGGGTGGGAGTTGACTTCCGTCAGGTCTTCCCAACTTTCATCGGGCAGGCAGACGAAGCTGTGCGAGATGCGCAGTTTGTATTCACCGATAATTTGTGTACCGCTTTGTCTCAACAACTCGTTGTTGTGCAGCAAGCTGCCTGCAATCGTATTCTCTATGGCTAGCATTCCGATAACCTGACTGTCTTTACGTATCGAGGTAAACACGTCTTCGAAACTGGCACAACAGATTAACTCTATTTCTTCTCCCTCGAAGTACTTGTGTGCGGCGATATCGTGATATGAGCCGAGTGTTCCTTGAATTGCTATTTTTTTCATTGTTATAAATGTATTATATAAAAAAATCCCGCGTCCATATTGGAGCGGGATTCATATGATTGATTTCTCTTATTCAGTCCTTAAGCATCATGTCACTTGATACATACAAACTCCCGCTCTACTTTCTGGCTAAAGTAAAAGTAAAAAAAGAAGTAATATGCATAAGTAAATGATCTCATACGAGTCTTTGTTTTTTTGCTTTGGTTTCTAATTCTGGGGCAAAAGTAATACTTTTCTGCTAAACGCAAACAAAAAGCGATACTTTTTTTGTTTTCTCTGCAAAAAAGAATGAAAAAGACATGGGATACCCTCTGTCGGAACGGGTTGAATGACTTCCGCCAATCAGAAGATTCCCGGCAATGCTTCCTGTTTTGGGCCGAGGTTCTTGAATTCTCCGTTCAGGCTGGCCTCATCTTTCGGATTCAGTTCCAATGACCTCTTCATATCTTCTACAGAACCGTCTTTATCTCCATTCAGCAGTTTGGCGCGGCCGCGTTCTTTGTATGCTTCTGCAAAGTTGGGGTTCAGTTCGATTGCTTCGTCGAACAGACTGATAGCTTCTGTCAACTTCTTCTGGTTGATGAAAAGTTGTCCCAGGTAGAGATATGCCTGGTCGTTGAAAGGATTCACTTCTGTTACAAGTTTGTAGTCGGCTTCTGCTTCTTCTTCCTGTCCGTTGGCTTCTTTCACTTTGCCGCGCAGGAGGATAGCGGTTTCTTCTTCCGGGTTCTGTGCCAGTACGGCGTCAATGTCTTCCATTGTTTCTTTATATTGCTTCATTTTCAGCAATGCTTCCGCACGCATCAGGCGGGCTTCGAGGAAATCATCTTTCAAGGCAATCGCTTTTGTCAGGTGGGCAATCGTCATTAGGTCGTCGTCCTGTCCTTTACGGGCTTTGCCTAACAGATAGTGTGCCACTGCATTTCCCTCCTCGATAGCGATCGCTTTGCTGGCAGCTTCTTCCATTGCTTTGTAGTCCTCCTGTATGAAGCACACATTGGCCAATGTCAGGAATGTGTTTGTCACATGAGGTTCCATGATTGCCATTTTTTCCAGCAGTTCGCGGGCCTTTTCGGTTTCGCCCGTCTGGATATAAAGCTGGCTGAGATAACCCATTGTCTCGAAATCTTCTTCGATAGCAAGGGCCTCTGTGAAACATTTTACTGCGTAATCCGGACGTCCCATACGTTGTGCACGCAGACCGTCATATTTGAAGATCTCGAATCTTTTCCGGTCGTTTTTCTGTTTTTCACTTTCCGGTGTTTCTGACTTTCCGGAGAAGAAAGATTTAAAAAAGTTCGGCATGATGATATGTTGTTTTTGAGTTTATCTGCAAATGTAATAACTTATTTTGATATATGTAACATTCCGTCCTGCATCTTCAACTCACCTTCTTCCAATAAATATTGGATTACCCGGCTGATATCTTCTCTTTCTGCTTCAATGGCATTCGCTATTCCGGCAGGGGGCAAACTTTTCCGGGCAAGCAGTTCCAGGATTTGTTTTCTCATTTCTCTGAAAGAGTCTTCGGGCAGGCAGTCCGTTTCGTGACGATTCAGACAGACGTCGCATTGCTTGCAGTTATGCTCATTTTTTTCTCCGAAATAACGAAGCAACATCCGGCTCCGGCAAACGCTTTCGGAAGTGACATATTCTTCCATGGCTTTGATACGTGCTTCGTACCGGGCTTTGCGCTCTTCGTAGACAGAAGCCGGAATGTGCAGGTAACGCAGTTCCAGCCGCTCGCGCGTGTATATTATATAAGGTGTCTTTTTGTGCGGGATATAATCTACGATACGGCGTTTGGCCAGTGTCACCAATATATTATAAATTTGCTGGCGTGTCAATCCGGTGCGGATAGCCAGTGTGTCTTCGCTGATATAAGCATAATCGGTAAATACTCCCGTGTAGGAACGGAGAATGGTCTGTATCAGAGTTTCCGCTTCCGTACCCATTTCCCGTAGTTTATACAGCTCGTCCCGCCGGATTGTAAAAAGAATGCGGGAAGCATTGTCCTGTTCGTCCGTATACTCCAGATAGCCGGCTTGCGTCAGTATTTTCAACGCACTGTCCACCGGCACGGGGAAGTATTTGAACTTCCTGCAAAATTCTTCCAGGTTGAACTCACGGATACATTGGAATCCGTCACCCATGGCCATTTGGTAGTAATATTGCAGATGTTCGTATACCTGGAGGATATATTCTTTTTCGGGGAAAGTGTCCGCCACCCGTTTGTGCAATGTCATTTTGTCGGATTTGGCATACAGGATAACGGCATAGGCTTTCAGCCCGTCCCTTCCTGCCCGTCCGGCTTCTTGAAAGTACGCTTCAGGAGAGTCGGGAAGGTCGATATGCAGTACGATACGGACATCAGGCTTGTCGATGCCCATGCCGAAAGCGTTGGTGGCTACCATGACGCGGATTTCTCCGTTCTGCCAGCGTTTCTGCCGGAGGTCTTTTACGGCATTGTCCAGTCCGGCATGATAGAAGTCGGCGGTAATGCCTTCCTGCATTAATAATTCGGTGATTTCTTTGGTGCGTCTCCTGTTGCGGACATAGATAATTGCGCTGCCGTCTATCCTTTTCAGAATATGTAGCAGTTCTCCCGTCTTATTGTCCGTTTTTCGGACGATATATGCCAGATTCTTCCGTTCGAAACTCATACGGAAAACATTCTCTTCGCGAAAGTTCAGCCGTGACTGAATATCTTTTACGACTTCCGGAGTAGCCGTTGCCGTTAGTGCCAGCACCGGAACACCCGGCAGCAGTTCCCGTATTTCTGCTATCTTCAGGTAAGCCGGACGGAAATCATACCCCCATTGTGAGATACAGTGGCTTTCGTCTACTGTAATCATGCTGATGTGCATTTTCCGCAATTTGGTGCGGAATAGTTCCGTATCCAGACGTTCGGGTGAGATATAGAGGAACTTATAGTTGCCGAATATACAGTTTTCAAGGGTGATGATGATGTCCTGCCGGCTCATGCCGGAGTAGATGGCAAGTGCCTTGATACCCCGCTTTTTCAGATTCTGTACCTGGTCTTTCATCAGGGCTATCAGGGGGGTAATCACCAGGCACATTCCTTCTTTAGCAAGTGCCGGGACTTGGAAAGTAATGGACTTGCCGCCACCCGTAGGCATCAGTCCCAAGGTATCTTTATTCTTGCTGATGCTGTCGATGATATCTTCCTGGATACCCCGAAAACGGTCATATCCCCAATACTGTTTTAGGATTCGGGAGTTGAGAGTTGAAAGTTGGGAGGCATCGGGCTGCGAGGACATGGTTGTAAAGTTGAAAGATAAAAAGGGTATGTGATACTATATATAATGATGATATTTCAGGTGCGGATTACACGGACTTTATAGACTAAAAAAACAGTAAAATCCGTGTAATCCGTGCCTAAAGGAAAAACACAAAGAGAATATTCTCCCGTCTTTTTCGGCTTAATTCGGCTTTATATCTTCAATTTGCAATTGTACTTCTCCCCGTTTGTGGGTGTTTTCCTCAATGGTGTAACAGATGTCGAACGAACGCTTGGTCTTGATGTAGCGCACGTGAGAACTCTGCCCGAAAGCAATGCCGTTCATTACATTGTTCGATTTGTTGTCCACCAGTTCCAGCTTGATATGCTCCTGGTCGCGTCCTACGACTTTACTGGTTCCGTAGTCGTACACGTTGTGGGTACAGAATATGGGCTTGGTATTGTCGGGACCGAAGGGGTTGAACTTCTTCAAATCATTGCAGAATTTGGGAGTGATATCCCGGAAGTCGATTTCGGCATTGATGTCGATTACGGCGCTGGTCTGTTCCGGCAGAATATGCCGGGATACGAATTCTTCGAAACGTTCGGTGAAAGCGGGTACGTTTTCCACTTTCATGGACAGACCGGCAGCATAGGTATGTCCGCCGAAGTTTTCCAGTAAATCCCGGCAGTACTCGATGGCTTTGTATACATCGAAACCGGAAACGGAACGTGCCGATCCGGTAGCCATATCATCCGTGCGTGTCAGTACTACGGCGGGGCGGTAATATACTTCCGTCAGGCGGGAAGCGACGATTCCGATTACTCCTTTATGCCAATCCTCGTTGTACAACACGATGGAGCGGCGGTCTGCGAGTCCTTCCAGACCGGCTACGATTTGATTAGCCTCTTCGGTCATGGTCTTGTCAAGGTCTTTGCGGGTTTCGTTATACTGGTTGATTTGTCCTGCCTTTTCCAAAGCAAGCGAGAAGTCTTTCTCCGTCAGCAGGTCTACTGCTTCCTTGCCGTTTTGGATGCGTCCCGAAGCGTTGATTCGCGGACCTATCTTGAATACGATGTCGCTGACGGTAATCTCTTTTTCCGCCAGCCCGCATACGTCGATAATGGCTTTCAACCCCACGCTCGGATTGCTGTTGAGTTGCTTCAAACCATGATAGGCAAGGATGCGGTTCTCTCCCATAATCGGTACGATGTCCGAGGCTATGCTGACCGCAACCAAGTCCAATAAAGGTATCAGATGATGAAACTCGATGCCGTTGCTGATGGCGAATGCCTGCATGAATTTAAAACCTACTCCGCAACCTGAGAGGTGCTCGTAGGGATAGGTATTGTCTTCGCGCTTGGCGTTCAGTATGGCTACGGCGGGAGGGAGAACTTCATCGGGCACGTGGTGGTCGCAGATGATGAAATCAATGCCTTTTTCTTTGGCGTATGCTATTTCGTCTACGGCTTTGATGCCGCAGTCCAGCACTATAATCAGGCCTACACCGGTTTCGGTGGCATAGTCCACGCCTTTGGTCGAAACTCCATACCCCTCATTGTAGCGGTCGGGTATGTAATAGTCTATGTTCGAATAGAACTGTTGAATGAACTTGTAGACCAGCGCTACGGCAGTAGTTCCGTCCACATCGTAATCTCCATAAACCAGAATACGCTCTTTCTTTCCCATTGCCTTGTTCAGGCGTTCTACGGCCACGTCCATATCCTTCATAAGGAACGGGTCGTACAAATCCGGTAGTTGCGGGCGGAAAAACTTCTTGGCAGCAGCAGCTGTCGTTATTCCCCGTTCCACCAGCAATTCCCCAAGTATCGGGCTAATCCCTAATTCTTGGGCCAGTCGTTGGCTTGCTTCTGTCTGTTCGGATGTAATGGGTAAATAATTCCATTTGTGAGTCATTTTATATATTATTTTTTCTTTTTCTATCGCCAAGTGCCGGAGAATAAGGGGAACTTAGTGTTATCCGATTGCTGTGCGCTATTTCTCCAACAAGCTGTAAAGGTATGAAAAACTCTTGAAACCGATGTGAATTCTATGGAAAATATTCTTAATGATGCGCTTTCTCTCCTGAAATCCTTTTATTTTTGTGGCGTCTAAGAGTTCGTTTGGACTCTCTTCAAATAAAGGAAATATGCCTATGCTCACTTTTATCTCTTGTGCCAAGACCATGGCATCGCACTGTTCTTTGAAAGTGCCCGAAGTTACCGTTCCGTATTTTGAAGCGGAAGCTGTACGGAATGCGTTGGAAATGTCACAGGTTTCTGCCGCAGAACTGGAAAAACTCTTGAAGGTGAATGCTAAGATTGCTGCGGAAAACAAGGTACGTTTTCATGACTTTTGTTCGGAAGACAATCACCCTATGCCGGCAATCGGTGCATATACGGGAGCTGTTTTCAAACGCATCCTACCAAAGGATTTTACGGCTGATGACTTCCGTTATGCACAGGAACATCTCCATATCACCTCTTTTCTTTACGGATTGCTCCGTCCGCTGGACGGTATCAGACCTTATCGTCTGGAGGGAGATGTGCGCTTGCCGGAGAAAGGCGGTATTACCATGTTTGATTATTGGAAACCGCTGCTGACGGACTATTTCATAGAAGAAATCAAGAAACGGGGCGGTATACTGGTCAACTTGGCAAGTGGTGAGATGAAGGATTTATTCGACTGGAAACGGGTGGAGTCGGAGGTGCGTGTGGTTACTCCAGATTTTCAAGTGTGGAAAGGCGGAAAGTTAAAGACCGTTGTCATTTATGCGAAGATGTGTAGAGGGGAGATGGTGCGTCACATCATCAAAAATCGCATTGGATGCCCCGAAGATTTGAGAGGTTTCTCGTGGGAAGGTTTTACTTTTGACGAGGGACGCAGTACGGATAATCATTTGCAGTTTGTATTGGAATAAAATAGAATTATTAACCGATAAATATAATAGTATTATGAGAAACATCCTTTTATTGTTTTTGTCTTTTGGGATGGCATCCTGCTGCCAGGTGAAACAACAGGAAACCGCATCGTTACCTGTTAATGTAATGTCTTTCAATATCCGTTATGATAATCCGGGGGATAGTCTGAACAGTTGGCAATACAGAAGAGACCGTGCGGCTACTGCCATTCATTTCTACGATGCAGATATATTAGGTACGCAAGAAGTGCTTCATAATCAGTTGGAAGATTTGAAACAGCGTTTGCCGGAATATGATGTGGTTGGAGTAGGGCGTGAAGATGGAAAGGACAAAGGGGAATACAGTGCGCTTTGGTATAAGAAAGAACGCTTTGTATTGCTTGATTCGGGCAATTTCTGGTTGAGTGAAACGCCGGAGGTTGCCGGTTCTAAAGGCTGGGACGGTGCTTGTGAGCGGATGGCTTCATGGGCAAAACTGAAGGATAAGGTTTCCGGTAAGGAGTATTTTGCGTTGAATACACATTTGGATCATGTGGGTGTTGCGGCACGT